>Ga0233438_10000174_pt1 | contig 89784 bp, 100 predicted proteins | sample SI_123_September_FD_182720 | JGI IMG/M metagenome (GOLD analysis project Ga0233438, IMG submission 182720) | Seawater microbial communities from Saanich Inlet, British Columbia, Canada - SI_123_September2016_10_MG | ecosystem: Environmental > Aquatic > Marine > Inlet | place: Canada: British... | reverse complement strand
CACTAAGGCCGACTTTCGTCTTTGTTCGACTTGTAGGTCTCACAATCAAGCTTCCTTATGCCTTTACACTCTACGACTGATTTCCGACCAGCCTGAGGAAACCTTTGCACGCCTCCGTTACCTTTTAGGAGGCGACCGCCCCAGTCAAACTGACCACCTGAAACTGTCCCCTAGCCGGATAACGACATAGGGTTAGAATCCTAGCATTGTTAGAGTGGTATCTCACCAACGGCTCAAATCTTCCCGCAAGAAAACTTTCAACGCCTCCCACCTATCCTGCGCAAACAAAGCCCGGAGCCAATATCAAGCTACAGTAAAGCTTCATAGGGTCTTTTTGTCCAGGTGCAGGTAGTCCGCATCTTCACAGACAAGTCTATTTCGCCGAGTCTCTCTCCGAGACAGTACGCAGATCGTTACACCTTTCGTGCGGGTCGGAACTTACCCGACAAGGAATTTCGCTACCTTAGGACCGTTATAGTTACGGCCGCCGTTCACCGGGGCTTCAGTCGCGAGCTTCGTCAAAGACTAACAAGCTTCCTTAACCTTCCGGCACTGGGCAGGTGTCAGCCCCCATATATCGTCTTACGACTTTGCGGAGACCTGTGTTTTTGATAAACAGTCGCCAGCGTCTGGTTCTTGCAGCCCGTTTAAGGGCACCTCTTCTCCCGAAGTTACGAGGCCATTTTGCCGAGTTCCTTAGAGAGAGTTATCTCGCGCCCCTTAGTATTCTCTACTTACCCACCTGTGTCGGTTTAGGGTACAGGTATTTATTGCTTATGGTAGTTAGGGCTTTTCTTGGAAGTATGACATCAACCAGTTCAGTGTCTTAACACTTTCCTATTCATATCTCAGCTCAGAACGTTTTCACCGTTCCTCAACACCTTGAATACTTAAACCGATAACCAACATTCGGCTGGTCTAGCCTTCTCCGTCCCCCTTTACCAACAATAAACAGTACAGGAATATTAACCTGTTATCCATCGATTACGCTATTAGCCTCACCTTAGGACCTGACTCACCCTCCGCGGACGAGCCTTCCGGAGGAACCCTTGGGTTTTCGGGGCATTGGATTCTCACCAATGTTTTCGCTACTCAAGCTAACATTCTCACTTCTACCTTGTCCACGCCCGCTTCCGCTAACGCTTCAAACTAATGTAGAACGCTCCCCTACCGATGTTTTAACATCTTACAGCTTCGGCAAATTACTTAGTCCCATTCATTTTCGGCGCAGGAGCACTCGAACAGTGAGCTATTACGCACTCTTTAAAGGATTGCTGCTTCTAGGCAAACCTCCTGATTGTCTATGCACTCCCACCTCCTTTATCACTTAGTAATTATTTAGGGGCCTTAACTGGTAATCTGGGCTGTTTCCCTCTTGACATTGAAGCTTATCCCCCAATGTCTCACTAACTAATTAAACATTTTAGTATTCAGAGTTTGCCTTGATTTGGTACCGCTCTCGCAGCCCGCACCAAAACAGTAGCTTTACCCCTAAAAAGAAATATTAGTCGCTGCGCCTCAACGCATTTCGGGGAGATCCAGCTAGCTCCGGATTCGATTGGAATTTCACCCCTAACCACAACTCATCCGCTGTTTTTTCAACAACAGTCGGTTCGTACCTCCACTTAGTGTTACCTAAGCTTCACACTGGCCATGGTTAGATCATCCGGGTTCGGGTCTGTAAACTATGACTTAACGCTCTTATCAAGCTCGCTTTCACTCTGGCTCCAATATTTTCTTATTTTAACCTTGCCATAGCCTACAAGTCGCCAGCTCATTCTTCAACAGGCACGAAGTCGAGCGTTAAGTCGCTCTTCTACTGCTTGTAAACTTACGATTTCATGTTCTATTTCACTCCCCTCCCGGGGTTCTTTTCACCTTTCCCTCACGGTACTGGTTCACTATCGGTTATTCAGGAATATTTAGTCTTACGAGGTGGTCCTCGCAAATTCAAAAGGGGTTTCACGTGTCCCTTCCTACTTGGGATACAATTTAAAGCTATAATAGTTTTCGAATACGAGACTTTCACTCTCTTTGGTGCAGTATTCCAGCTGCTTCACCTAACTTATTGACTTTATTAACATTGTCCCACAACCCTCTAAAAAATAGAGTTTAGACTGGTCCCATTTCGCTCGCCGCTACTCAGGGAATCGCTTTTGCTTTCTTTTCCTCTAGTTACTAAGATGTTTCAATTCACTAGGTTTGCTCTTTCTTCTTTATGAATTCAAGAAGTAGTTCATGAAGTTTCCTTATTCGGGAATTTTCGGATCAAAACTTGCTTCCAGTTCCCCGAAACATTTCGTTGGTAGCCACGCCCTTCATCGCTTCTGAACACCAAGGTATCCGTCGTAAGCTCTTATTCGCTTGACTTTTTTGACTATAAAAATTTTCAATTTAAATTTTGTTTTTCTGTTTGTGGAGATAAGCGGATTCGAACCGCTGACATCTGCCGTGCAAAGGCAGCGCTCTACCAACTGAGCTATACCCCCGTGATGGGCCATCCAGGACTTGAACCTGGGACCTCACCCTTATCAGGGGTGCGCTCTAACCACCTGAGCTAATAGCCCAAAAATAGATTAAAAAATTGTGTGAGTTAAACTAGTAAAATGTTGATATTAACCTAGAGTTAATTTCATATATCCCTAAAAGGAGGTGATCCAGCCGCACCTTCCAGTACGGCTACCTTGTTACGACTTCACCCCAGTCACTAGCCCTACCTTAAGCGCCGCCCTCCGAATGGTTAGGCTAACGATATTGGGTATGACCAGCTCCCATGGTGTGACGGGCGGTGTGTACAAGGCCCGGGAACGAATTCACCGCTGTATAGCTGACCAGCGATTACTAGCGATTCCAACTTCATGCAGGCGAGTTGCAGCCTACAATCCGAACTTAGACGAAGTTTACGAGATTAGCTAGCCTTCGCAGGTTTGCGACTCTTTGTCTTCGCCATTGTAGCACGTGTGTGGCCCAGGGCATAAGGGGCATGCTGACTTGACGTCATCCTCACCTTCCTCCGGTTTGTCACCGGCAGTCTCTCTAGAAATCCCAATAAATTGGCAACTAAAAATGAGGGTTGCGCTCGTTGCGGGACTTAACCCAACATCTCACGACACGAGCTGACGACAGCCATGCACCACCTGTATCTACATTCCCGAAGGCACTCTTTCGTTTCGAAAAGATTTGTAGTATGTCAAGCCCTGGTAAGGTTCTTCGCGTTGCATCGAATTAAACCACATGCTCCACCGCTTGTGCGGGCCCCCGTCAATTCCTTTGAGTTTCACCCTTGCGAGCGTACTCCCCAGGCGGGATACTTAACGCGTTAGCTAAGATACTGCACAAATTGCGCAACATCTAGTATCCATCGTTTACGGCTAGGACTACAGGGGTATCTAATCCCTTTTGCTCCCCTAGCTTTCGCCTCTGAGTGTCAGTAATGGTCCAGTAGAGCGCTTTCGCCGCCGGTGTTCTTTCTAATATCTACGCATTTCACCGCTACACTAGAAATTCCCTCTACCCCTGCCATACTCAAGTCTAGTAGTTTCCATTGCTTTCCCAGGGTTAAGCCCTGGTCTTTAACAACAGACTTACTAAACAACCTACAGGCGCTTTACGCCCAATGATTCCGGATAACGCTTGCATCCCCCGTATTACCGCGGCTGCTGGCACGGAGTTAGCCGATGCTTATTCCTCAAGTACCGTCAGAACTTCTTTCTTGAGAAAAGAGGTTTACAGACCAAAATCCTTCATCCCTCACGCGGTATTGCTCCGTCAGGCTTTCGCCCATTGCGGAAAATTCCTCACTGCTGCCTCCCGGAGGAGTCTGGGCCGTGTCTCAGTCCCAGTGTGGCTGATCGTTCTCTCAAACCAGCTACTGATCGTGGCCTTGGTAAGCCGTTACCTCACCAACAAGCTAATCAGGCGTGAGCTCATCCTTAGGCAGTTGAAACTATTTCACCTCTCGGCATATGAAGACTTAGCTACCGTTTCCAGTAGTTATTCTTCTCCTAAGGGCAGATTCTCACGTATTACGCACCCGTTCGCCACTAGAGTTAAAAACTCTCGTTCGACTTGCATGTGTTAAGCATACCGCCAGCGTTCATCCTGAGCCAGGATCAAACTCTCCATGGTATTCTTTGTATTTGTTCAATAATTAAATTTTTAATCTGTATAGATACTAACAGCTACTTAATAACTATGTCAAGGGAGAAAGTATAGAAGATTATTAATTAAATTAAGAAAATGATTTCTGGGGTTGTTTTTACAATAAATTACCTTATTTAAGTTTTGGTTAAACTTGTCAGTATAAACTTTTAACAGTTACAATACAAATTGTATTTATTATTAAGTTTTTAATTAAAATGACTGTTTTAGTAATTGGAGGTACTGGAACCTTAGGGCGCCAGATTGTAAAAACTGCACTAGACGAGGGTTATTCAGTACGTTGTTTAGTTCGAAACTTACGACGTGGTTCATTTTTAAAAGATTGGGGTGCTGAGCTCGTGTATGGGGATTTATCGTTACCAGAAACTATCCCATCTTCTTTTAAAGGTGTGAATATCGTAATTGATGCTGCAACTGTTCGTCCAACTGATAGTTATTCAGCCGAAAAAATTGATTGGAAGGGGAAGTTAGCTTTGATTGAGACAGCAAAATTAGCTCAAATTAAAAAATTTATTTCATTCTCTACTGTAGATGCAGCGCAAAATTCCGCTATTCCTTTACTCGATTTAAAATTAAAATTGGTGCAAGCACTAGAAAAATCAAATCTAAACTATACGGTATTTCAATGTTCGGGCTTTTTCCAAGGTTTAATTAGCCAATATGCTATCCCTACATTAGAGAAGCAAACGATTTGGTTGTTGGGTGATATGTATCCCGCAGCTTATATTGATACGCAAGATGCTGCGAAAATTGTAATCGCTAATTTAAAAGAACAAAGTTCAGAGAAAATACAAAATTTAGTTGGTGTAAAAAATTGGACACCTCAGGAAATTGTACAAATTTGTGAGCGTTTCTCGGGTGAACAAGCAAAAATTTCTTATTTACCCTCTTTTCTTTTAACGATTTTACGTCTAATTCTTCGTTCATTAGAATTTACATGGAATATTGCAGATCGATTACAGTTTTCAGAAATTAAACAGCAAAACAAAGTCGTACCGCGTACGAATGATAATTTGTTAACATTAGAGCAATATCTGCAAGAATATTTCTCAAAGATTTTAAAAAAATTAAAAGAAACAAGTTACCAACAACAAAATACGGATATTTCCTTTTTATAGGTTTTAGTTCTCAGTTTTTATTTTATCGTTGACGGTTGTACATACATAATGTAATATCTAAGTGGATATATTTAATCCCTTAGGAAGGGACTGTAGTTCAATTGGTTAGAGCACCGCCCTGTCACGGCGGAAGTTGCGGGTTCGAGTCCCGTCAGTCCCGAGATTTGTTGTTATCTATTTTAATTGCTAAAAATTAGAAAGGTCTTGGGCAATATTATTGCCCAAGATCTTTCTAATTTTTTTATGAGGTTTTATAAACTCTTAATTTCAACATCGACACCGGCTGCAAGATCTAATTTTCGTAGATTTTCCATTACATCATCTGTTGGTTTATAAACATCAATGATTTTTTTGTGTGTTCGCATTTCGAAGTGTTCACGCGCATCTTTATTTACGTGCGGAGATCTTAGTACACAATAAATACGTCGTTTTGTCGGAAGTGGGATTGGACCAATCGCTTTTACACCTCCAGTTTCTACTGCGTTAATAATTTGTGTACACGAATCATTTAATAAACTAGTTTCATATGCTTTAAGTGCAATACGAAGTTTTTGGATACCCATAAAATTGACGAGTAATATTATTCTAAAATTTTTGAAACAACTCCTGCACCTACTGTTCTACCACCTTCACGAATTGCGAATCGCATTCCTTGCTCAATTGCAATTGGGTTAATAAGTTCAGCTGTCATTTTAATACGGTCACCTGGCATAACCATTTCGGCTGCACTACCGTCATCTCCCGTAAATTGTATAATTGTTCCTGTTACATCAGTTGTACGTACATAGAATTGAGGTCGGTAACCAGTAAAGAATGGAGTATGACGACCACCTTCATCTTTACCTAGCACATAAACTTCTGCCTCGAACTTTTTGTGAGGACTAATTGTACCTGGTTGAGCTAATACCATGCCTCGCTCAATATCAGTCTTTTGAACACCACGGATTAAAATTCCAACATTATCACCAGCCATTCCTTCATCCAGAGTCTTCTGGAACATCTCAATACCAGTTACTGTTGTTGTTTGCGTATCTTTTAGGCCTACGATTTCGATAGTATCACCAATTTTTAGAATACCTCTTTCGATTCGCCCAGTAGCTACAGTACCACGACCTGTAATTGAAAAAACATCTTCTACAGCCATTAGGAATGTTTTTTCTATATCTCGTTCTGGTGCTGGAATGTAATTATCTACTGATTCCATTAAATCGAAAATTTTATCCACCCACTTGTCATCACCTTTTGCTTTAGTACCGCCTTCTACTGCTTGTAAAGCTAAAAGAGCAGAACCAGAAATAAATGGAATTTCATCACCAGGGAAATCATAATTCTCTAGTAATTCTTGTACTTCTAATTCTACTAATTCAAGTAGTTCTTCATCATCTACTTGATCAGCTTTGTTTAAAAATACCACTAGGTGAGGTACACCAACTTGTTTTGCTAATAAGATATGCTCACGTGTTTGAGGCATTGGGCCATCAGCAGCTGATACAACTAAAATACCTCCATCCATTTGTGCTGCACCAGTAATCATGTTTTTTACATAATCTGCGTGACCAGGACAATCTACGTGTGCATAATGACGCGTTTCTGTTTCGTATTCTACGTGTGCTGTATTGATTGTAATACCACGAGCTTTTTCTTCAGGAGCAGAGTCAATTAGGCTGATATCTTTTTTAGTCCCTGAATAAATTGCTAATGTTGCTGAAATAGCAGCTGTTAATGTAGTTTTTCCGTGATCTACGTGACCAATAGTTCCAATATTTACGTGAGGCTTTAATCGTTCGAATTTTTCGCGAGCCATAAAATCAAATTAAATTATTTAAACTTTTTATTTTCCAATACTTTTGGCGTTAGTAAAGATGCTTTAAAATCTTTCCTTAATATCTAAAATGTGCAAAAGCTTTATTTGCTTCCGCCATTTTATGTGTTTGTTCTTTTCTTCGAATAGAGCCACCTGCATTTTTAGCAGCATCTATTATCTCATTCGCTAATTTAGAGGCCATACCTCTTCCTGATCGTTCTCGTGCGAACTCAATTAACCATTTCAAAGAAATATTAGTTCCTCTGTAGGCACGAATTTCATTTGGTACTTGATAAGTGGAACCCCCCACTCTACGAGCTTTTACTTCTACTTGGGGAGTTACATTAGTGACTGCTTTTTCCAATAATAAAATTGGATTTTCGTTTGTTTTCTCAGCAATTATTTCTAATGCTGTATAAACAATTTTTTGTGCAACGGATTTTTTTCCTGATTTTAAAACTCGTATAACTAGTAAATTTACTAGCCGGCTATTGTAGATCGGATCCGGTTGGGCTAAAACTCTTTTTGATTTACTTCTACGTGACATAATGGGATTGATTAATATTACAAAAAACCTGCTTGTTAATCACCTTTTGGCCTTTTACCACCATATTTTGATCTTCCTTGCTTACGATCCTTCACTCCACTAGCGTCAAGTGAGCCGCGAACAACGTGATATCGGCAACCTGGTAAATCTTTAACTCGGCCTCCACGGATTAAAACAACGGAGTGTTCTTGAATATTATGTCCAATTCCAGGAATATATGCAGTTACTTCAAATCCTGACGTTAGTCGAACTCTTGCAACTTTACGTAAAGCAGAATTTGGCTTTTTTGGTGTTGTTGTATAAACACGCGTACAAACACCTCTTCGTTGAGGGCACGACTTTAAAGCCGGTGACTTTGTCTTTTTTTCACTGGTCTGGCGTTCAAATCTTACTAATTGTTGAATCGTTGGCATATTAGATTTTTAGTTATTGAGTTTCCATCCCATACTTCCGCATAAAACGTTCAACCCTTCCTTCTGTGTCAATGATAGTTTGTGAACCTGTATAAAAAGGATGGTTTCCTGACCAAATATCGACATTTAGTGTTGGTTTTGTTGCTCCCACCTTCATCACAAGTTGCCCATCACAGTAAACTTTTGCATTCGGGTACCAGTCTGGATGTATTGCAGATTTTGGCATTTTGTAATTAATAAATTTTAAATTAACGTTTAGAAAATTGTGGAGCTTTTCGTGCTTTACGTAAACCGTACTTTTTACGTTCTTTCGCGCGGTAATCCCGAGTTAAATAACCATGGGGTTTTAGACTCTCTCTCTTTTCACTTGACATTGTGCAAATTGCACGAGCTAAACCCAATTTAACAGCATCGGTTTGCCCTTTTATACCACCTCCTTTAGCTGTAATATGAAGATCATAGTCATTTTCTAGCCCTAAAGCTAGTAAGGGCCCACGTAATGTGCTAAGGTATTCGGAATTATAATTAAAATACGTTTCACCTGGTTTTTTGTTTACTGTGATGATACCAGTCCCAGGTTGTAATTTTACTTTAGCAGTGGCTTCTTTTCGCCTTCCAACTGCTGTGTATGATATTGTTGACATTTAATTCACTTATTTTATATTGCTAATTTAAAGTCAAATTAAAACGTTCGTGTAAATTCTCACAAACTTCATTTGCTGATTTTTGACCGAAATTTTTAAACTCTAAAAGATTCTCTTTTGAATATTTTAGCAATTCCCCTAATGTATGAATTTGTGCTCTTTTAAGGCAATTGTAGGCGCGTACAGAGAGTTCTAACTCTTCAATTAAAACCCCTGTAACGTCTGTTTGAGAAACTTGGACAATATTTTCTACTTCCGTTGGAAATTCTGCTGTTAGATCGGCACTATTTACCAACTTAAAAAGACTGCTTAGTCTTTCTGCAGCTAAATTTAGAGCCTCAAGCGGTAAAATACTACCGTTGGTCTCTATTTCAATTATCAGGCGCTCTTTTTCTAGGCGCTCTTTGCTACTAGAGGTTTCGATAAAGAAATTTACTTTTTTAATTGGTGTAAAGACCGCATCCACAGCTAAGAATCCGCGTGGATTATTTGACGCTGTTTTTTCACTTAAAACATAACTTTCTCCTTGTTCAAGGATAAATTCCATTTCTAAGTGACTAAAATCAGTTATTGTCGCTATATATTGTTGTGGATCGATTAATTCCAGATTTGTTGGTATATCAATATCCCCAGCTGTAACAATACATGGCCCCTGAATATTTAGACGTGTAATAATTGGCTCGTTTAAGTTACCTTTAAAAACGAGCTGTTTTAAATTTAACAAAATTTCTAATGCGTCTTCTTTGACACCTGGTATAACAGAAAACTCATGGTCTACCCCAGAAATTCGTGTACCCACAATTGCTGTTCCAGGAATATTAGATAATAGTGTTCGCCTTAAGGCATTACCAATCGTTATACCTTGACCTTTTGATAAAGGTTCAATACAAAATTTAGCTACATTTTCTGTAGCTGCTTTTTGTGCTGATTCTAAGCACTGTACTTGAAACATAACGTCTATTACAGAAGTGTTAGTATTAATATACTTGCTTGTACTAATCTGTTTTTATACACGTCGTTTTTTTGGTGGTCGGCAGCCATTGTGAGGGACAGGTGTAATATCCTTAATTAGTAAGACTTCTAGTCCGCAACTTTGTAAAGCTCGAATTGCAGTCTCTCGACCATTTCCAGGTCCACTAATAATAACCTCGGCTTGTTTCATGCCTTGTTCCACAGCCATGGACCCTACTTTTTCAGCAGCTGATTGAGCCGCAAAAGGTGTACTTTTTTTTGCCCCCTTAAATCCACAACCACCAGCTGACGCCCAAAATAACGTATTACCTTGTTTATCGGTAATATTAACAATGGTGTTGTTAAACGTCGATTTTATATGAACGATTCCTGCATTTACAGTCTTTTTAGACTTTTTACTCGTAAATCGCTTAACTTGTTTAATCATATTAAATTAAAAATACATTCTTAATGTCCGAGTTTTAGCCTTAACGTCCTTTTTTCTTCGCTACAGCCGTTTTAATTTTACCCTTTCTTGTTCGCGCATTTGTTCGTGTTCGTTGTCCACGTACTGGCAAATTAACACGGTGGCGTCTTCCTGCAGCTGAACCAATTTCCGTTAGTCGTTTAATGTTTAATGAATAAACTCGTCTTAAATCCCCTTCGGTTTGGTAACTTTCATCAATAATAGTTCTTAGTGACGAAACTTGTTCGTCTGTGAGATCCGAACAGCGAATATCTGGTGAAAGATTTGCTGTCGTTAAAATTTTGTCTGCGCTTGTATTTCCGATTCCAAATATTGAAGTTAGTCCAATTTGGATTCGTTTGTTACGTGGCAGGTCTACCCCAGAAATACGTACCATTTATATACTCTTTTTTACTTACGCTTCATTTTTGCTCGTCCTTGTCGAACTTTAAGTCTTGGGTCGCTTTTACAAATTAAGTAAATTCGTCCACGTCGTTTAACAACCTGGCAATCTTTGGACCGCTTTTTAAGACTCCCAATCGAGCTTACAACTTTCATGATTTAATTTTGGTTATAATTTTTAGTCGCGTATTAAACCATTAACTAATTAAATAGTTTATTTTATGTATGCAAAAACAAGTTAAAAAGCTCATTTTGCTAATTTTAGCATAGTCGAATTAGTTAAAAAAGTCTACGCTTATTTCAACCCTTCGTATCTTGTTGAGACTAAATACCCAGTTATCTGTGATGTTGTATCCGTTATTACCCCGATTAAAATTAATAAGGATGTTAAATTCTTAAATAAACCAAATTGAATAAAGTTTCCAACGAATAATGGAAAGAAAGCTAAAAAAGCTAAAAATAACCCCCCGATAAACGCTAGTCGATTTATTACTTTTTCAAGATATTTTGTTGTTTCTTTTCCTTGTCTTATTCCTGGGATACTGTATGCCATTTTTCCTAAATTTTCGGACATATCTTTCGGTTTAAGAACTAGCGATACATAAAAACAACTAAAAAAGATAACAAGTACAAAATTTATACCAAACGAGTAAATGGTCAGCAATTTACTTGCCAATCCAGCTGCATTAGTTAAAAGTGCTGAGCTTAATAATATTTGGGCTGGGTACATGAAAACAACAGCAATTGTCGAACTAAATACTAGGGGCATAATACCGCCTTGGTTAAGTTTTAACGGAATAAAGCTATTGTTTGCTAAACGTTCGGATTGCGTTTGTGCACTTGTTGTTAAGTTTAATTGTTTCGCAGAAACGATAGTAATTTTTTTATACGATTCTTGAAAGAAAATAATAATTAAAACAATTCCGAGGTAAATTCCCAGCCCAGTTAATAATAATGGTATTGCACTAGCTAAATTAGCAGCCGAAAAAGTTTTACTTAGCGAGCTCAGATTATTCGGTATCCCACCAACGATATTAATAAAAATAATCATTGAGGATCCATTTCCTAAACTTTCTTCAGTAATTAATTCAGCAAACCACATTGATAAAATTGAGCCTACTGTTAAGGAAAGTACGATTTCAAGTCCCAGTTTTAAGCTCCAACCAAATGTTATAGGCTTAATTAAAAAGAATGCAATGGCTGAACTTAGTACTATTGCCCAAATACATGTTAAATATCTTGTGTATCTACTAATTTGTTGGCGCCCTAGTTCTCCTTCCTCTTTTTGCAATCTTTCGAGATTGGGAAAAAGAGGTGTTAAGAGTTGAATGATAATCGATGCGTTAATATAAGGCAGGATTCCCAACGAGCCGATTCCCAGAAATGAATTTCCGACAAGTGTTTTCGCGAATCCAAACATTGGGTTGCTTGTTTGACCCTGAGTCAGAATATCTAACTCTACCCCAGGAACTGGAATGTAAAGCCCTAACCGAACAAGAAGTAGGAGAGTTAATATTTTCAATATTTTACCTTTCAATAGGCTTCGTGTTGTCGATTGTTCCATATTGAAGATTTTTGATTAAATTAATTAGGCTACAAATGTTCGGAGATTACTAAGACCATCGATTGTCGCCCGCGCGTTATTTAAGAGGCTATTTGATCCTAACTGCTTAGAAAGAATATTTTTAATACCGGCTAATTCTAAAACAATTCTTGGCGCGCCTCCTGCAATTACACCACATCCGGGTGCAGATGGGCGTAAAACAAGTTTGGCAGCGCCAAATCGACCATTAATTTTATGCGGAATTGAATTTGATGATGTTAAAGGAACAGTAATGACATTTTTTTTGCCATCTGTTACACCTTTCCTTACAGCAGTACTAACATCACTTGCTTTACCAACTCCAACTCCAACTTTTCCTTGCTGGTCGCCAACAACAACAACGGCACGGAAACTCAATTTTTTACCCCCTTTAACTACTTTTGTAACACGTTGAACAGAAACTACTCGTTCTTCCCATTCAACTCTGTTATCACGATCCTTATAATTTCTTTTTCTATCTACCATATCTAGTTCGTGTTTATTTTTTACCCGTTTTTCCTGCTTTTCGACGAATTACTTCGCCTTCATAGGCAATCCCTTTACCTTTATAAGGTTCTGGAGGGCGAACTGAGCGAATTTTTGCAGCAAATTCACCTACAGCTTCTTTTTCTAGACCCGAAACAGTAATGTTAGTTGGGCTTTCTACACTAACAGATAATGCCGGGGGCGTAACCATCTTAACAGGGTGACTATAACCCATGTTTAAAATTAAATCTTTTCCATCGAGCTGAGCACGGTAACCTACTCCCGCAATAGTCAGTTTTTTATGCCATCCGCTTGATACACCTGTAACCATATTTGATAAGAGCGTACGAGATAATCCATATAGCGCTTGGGATAATTTATTCTCTTCTGCTTTTTCTAAAAATACTTTTTTCTCTGGTTCATCAATAGTGCAGCATATAAATGAAGGCAAGATACGTGTTAATTTACCTTTCGGTCCGTCAACAAAAACTTTTTGTCCCTCAAGTCGAATGTTAACTTTGTCGGGTATTGAAATATATTGTTTACCTATACGAGACATGATTTATATTAGAAAGTTATGTAATATAGCATAGAATTTCGCCTCCAACATTTTTTTGGCGCGCCTCTGTGTCGGTCATTAAACCATTGGATGTCGAAATTATTGCTGTTCCAAAGCCACCTAAAACACGTGGCATTTTTTTTGCTCCGCTGTAAATACGTAATCCAGGTTTACTTATACGTTGAATTTTTTGAATACTTGGAGTTCGAGTTTTGCCAGTATATTTTAGTGACAGTAAAAGGGAACTTTGTGTTCCATTTCGTAATTCTTCAAATGAATTAATCAACTCTTCTCTGAGTAGAACTTGTGCAATACTCTTTGTAACTTTTGTTAAAGGAATTTGCACAATCTGATGTTTCGCTAAATTCGCGTTACGAATTCGCGTAAGCATATCGGCTATAGTGTCATTGACCATTTGTGAACAAATTTTCTAAAAATTAAATTTTAAAAGTTAAGCACGTGCTTGAAGCGGCATGCCAAACTTTTTTAAGAGGCTGTAGGCTTCTTCATCTGTATTTGCACTAGTCACAATGGAGATGTCAAAGCCTTGCAGTTGATTTACATCATCATAAGAGATTTCCGGGAAGATTAATTGATCTTTAATTCCTAGATTATAATTTCCTCGACCATCAAAACCTTCTGCACTAATCCCACGGAAGTCTCTTACCCGTGGTAATGTTATATGAATTAATCTCTCTAAAAATGCGTACATGCGGTCTTGGCGAAGAGTTACAGACGCCCCAACCGGCATACCATCACGTATTTTAAAACCTGCAATTGATTTACGTGCTTTATTCACAGTAGGTTGTTGACCGGCGATTACTGCCAATTCTTTTAGATTAGCATCCATTTCTTTTGAACTTCTTGCCTCTTCACCTAAGCCTCTGTTAATAGAAATTTTGAGTAATTTAGGTACGAGCTGAACGTTCTTGTAACCATACTCTTCCATTAGAGATGGAACAATTTTTTCTTTGTACAAGTTTTTTGTGTCTTTTTTCATTTCTACGAAAACTTTTTATATAGATTCCCACTAAAGAACCTCAGGGGCTAGCGAAACAATTTTTGTAAAACCATTATCTTTTAATTCTCGAGCAATTGGTCCAAAAACTCGAGTCCCTCGTGGATTATTTTCTTTGTTAATAATCACTGTTGCATTATCGTCAAAGCGTAATCGAGAGCCATCTTTACGACGGATTGATTGTTTTGTTCTAACAATAACTGCACGAACAACATCAGAGCGTTTTACAGTTAAATTCGGTGTAGCATCTTTTACAACGCCAATAATAACATCACCAACGTGGCCATAACGACGATTCGTTCCTAGGACACGAATACACATTAATTTTTTTGCCCCACTATTATCAGCCACGTTTAAACAAGTTTGTGGTTGTATCATTTTTTATGTTGAAGATTTTTCTAAAATACTAACAAGAATCCAATTCTTACTCTTACTTATTGGTCGAGTTTCCTGGATTTTCACCTTGTCACCAATCTTTGAGTTTGATTCGATATCGTGGGCAACATAACGTTTTGTTCGTGTAATTACTTTCCCGTAATTTTTATGGGAAACTCGATCACTAACGGCCACAATTCGGGTGTTTAACATTTTGTCACTTACGACTGTTCCAATTTTTTCTTTTGCAACCATTTTTTTTATATATCTAAGACAAATAGATTATTTTGTTTTACTTAATTTCCGGGTTCCCGGCTAATTATTTTTGTCTTGATTGGTAATTTATAAGAGGCAGATTTTAAAACCTGGTGCGACATTTCTTCGCTTAAACCATTAATTTCAAAAAGAACCGTTCCTGGCTTTACAACAGCAACCCAATAAGATACCGCTCCTTTTCCGGCTCCCATTCGTGATTCTGCTGCTCGTTCAGTTACGGAACGATCTGGAAATACACGTATCCAAATTTTTCCTGTACGTCTTACATATCGGGTAATACTACGTCGGGTTGCTTCAATTTGTCGTGATGTTAACCACACTGGCTCAAGAGCTTGAATACCAAATTCGCCAAACACGACAGTATTTGCTCGAGTAGCAACCCCTTTTAATCTTCCCCGGTGCATTTTACGAAATTTCGTTCTCTTCGGGAGTAACATAGAATTCTCTGGCTTGCGTTAAATAATTTCTTTATTAAAAATCCAAACTTTAATGCCAAGTACTCCATATGTAGTATAGGCACGTGCTGTTGCGTAGCTTATATCAGCTCGTAATGTTTGAAGCGGTACTCGTCCTTCTCTGACCCATTCGTCTCGTGCCATTTCAGCACCATTTAATCGGCCAGAAACTTGGATCTTAAATCCTTTGGTTCCACTTTTTTGTAAACGTTGTGCTACTAATCGTATTGCTCGTTTAAACGCAACTCGTTTTTCTAGTTGTTCTGCTAAAGCTCGTGCAACTAAAACACTTTCCGTTTCCATCTTATTAACCTGGATAACTTTAATCCGAGTTTGTTTTGGATTATTTGTCAGCTTTTTAATTTGAGCACGTAAAGTTGAAAATGTAGACTCTTCATCTGATGTACCAGCAATTGCTTTAGGTCGAGCAGCATGAATCAATAATTCTAGTTGATTTACTTTTCTTTTAATTTCTACTTTAGAAACTCCGGCTTTATTGTAAAGTGTTCCCCAATCGTTTTCAAAAAATTTACGGATTTTATAATCTTCTTTTAAGATTTCCCCATAGGTTCCATAGTTTGCAAACCATGTCGAATCATGGGATTTATTTATACCAATCCGAAACCCTGTTGGATGTGTTTTTTGTCCCACAGAAAAATGTTTAATTAAGTTAAATAAATTTTAAGTTTTCCGCTTCTAAGATCCAACTACAATAGTAATGTGTGAAGTTGGTTTTAAAATTCGGTAAGCTCTTCCTTGCGCCCGTGGACGGAATCTTTTCATCACGGGGCCTTGGTCTGCAAACGCTTTCTTAACAACCAATTTAGTCGTATCGTAACCAAGATTATTTTTTGCATTTGCTACAGCGGAACGCAATACTTTAATAATTGGATCACAAGACTTATAAGGTAAAAATTCTAGCAGAAGTAAAGCTTCTGAGTAGCTTTTACCTGTAATTTGTCGCAAGACACGGCGAACCTTATTCGGTCCCATACGTACATAGCGCGCAACAGCCATTGTTTCATTTTCTTGGAGTAGAGTTTTACTCATAACACCTTAACGTTTTGATTTTTTATCTTTTTTTATATGCGACCGAAAAGTACGCGTTGGTGAGAATTCACCTAATTTGTGTCCAACCATTTGATCTGTCACAAACACGGGCACATGTTGCCGACCATTATAAACTGCAAATGTATGCCCAATCATTGTTGGAAGAATAGTTGAAGCACGTGACCAAGTTGTGATTGAATCCTTCTTTCCGCTTGCTTCCATTTTATTAATTTTGTCCATTAATTGTGCGGCAACAAACGGACCTTTTTTTAATGAACGTGTCATTTTGAATAATCTAAAATTATTTATTTAGTTCGCCCTCGTAAGATATAACGACCACTTGCTTTTGTTTTCTTACGTGTTTTAATTCCTAGGGCTGGTTGGCCCCATGGTGTCACTGGTTTAGCACGTCCAATAGGTGAACGACCCTCACCACCACCATGCGGGTGATCAATTGGGTTTTTAACAACCCCACGTACTTTTGGTCGTTTTCCTAACCAACGGCTACGGCCAGCTTTACCAAGGCATGTATTAATTGCATCTATATTTCCAACTTGTCCTAATGTAGCGTAACACTCCTTATAAACAAGACGTACTTCATTTGAAGGTAGTTTTAAAGTTACGAAATCACCTTCTTTTGCAATAATTTGGGCATAAGTACCAGCTGAGCGAGCAATTTGGCCACCTTTACCTAGCGTTAATTCGATATTATGAACAGTACTTCCTAATGGAATAGCTGCTAGTGGAAGTGAATTTCCAATTTCTATTGGTGCTTCCGGTCCGGAACATACTTCCATTCCTACTTTTAATGAGCGTGGCGCTAAGATATAACGCTTAAGACCATTTTCATAATGCAATAATGCGATACGTGCATTACGATTTGGGTCATATTCAATTGTCGCTACACGTGCAGTGGTTGCAATTGATTTTCGTTTAAAGTCAATAATACGGTGCTTTCTTTTGTGAGCACCCCCACGTCCTTTTAGTGTGATAATTCCACGGTTATTTCTTCCACTACAAGCTTTTTTACCGAAAACTAAACTTTTCTCTGGCTTTTGTTGTGTGATATCCGTGTAATAAACAGATGAACGTGAACGGGTCCCGGGGCTATAAGCCCGATATAAGCGGATTGCCATAAAATCCTATTGATAAATATTACTTAATTTTAAAATGCCCAGGAGAATTGTTAAGCATTTTCGAAGAAAGTGATTGAATTCTCAGGCGCTAATGTAACAACAGCCCTTTTAACTCTGGACTTCTTCCCAATAAATTTTCCTACCCTACGTTTTTTTAATGGTTGGTTAGCGGTATTTACAGCTACAACTTGAACATCAAATAATGCTTCTACAGCACTTTTAATTGAAATTTTGTCTGCTTTCCGATCAACTGCAAAACTATATTGATTTTGCTCAATAAGTCGACTTGTCTTTTCCGTTAAAATTGGGTACTTAATTAAATCGAGAAGAGATTTTGAACTCGTACACATGTCGTAATCTTTTGATTTAATAGTTAAATGAATGCAGAAAATAGTTAGTTAATTTAAAACTTTAGCTGCGATTCGTAAAATATTCTTAGCTTTCCCAGGTAACGAACCCTTTAGAATTAAAATATTTTCTTTTTCACTTACAAAAAGAATCTCACTATTTTTAATAGTCGTTTTTGTATTTCCAAGGTGCCCTGCCATTTTTTTACCTGGATATACGCGGCCTGGTGTACTACCAGCACCAATAGAACCTGGTAAACGGTGGTTTTTTGAACCGTGAGTCATTGGCCCTCGGCTAAAATTATGTCGCTTTTGGTTACCTGCAAAACCTTTACCAATACTAGCACCAGTCACACGAACTTTTTGTCCGACTGAAAAAGCACTTGTTGTTATTTGGTCTCCCAAGTTATAAGTTTCAGGGTCCTCGACGCGAAATTCACCAAATTTACGATACCCCGTCGAACCACATTTTTGTAAATGCCCTTGAATTGGCTTGGAAATTTTACTCAATTTTTCCTCCAGATACCCTACTTGAATAGCATCATACCCGTCTGTTTTAGTAGTTTTAATTTGACATACTTGGCAAGGGTCCGCTTTTACCAATGTTACGGGTATAGCTGAGCCATCCTTATCAAATATTTGTGTCATTCCGATTTTTCTACCAAATATACCTGCTGTCATTTGTGTAAATTGTGTTCACAAAAGTGTTTAAGTCAATGCAATTTTTTTTCACAAAAAAATTAATTCAATAACAATGAATCAATTGTAGTATAGGTTACTAAACTCTAAATTGTCTAGTTAATGAGGGACTTTAAGTATCCGATTTTGGGATAGCGTTAAAATTTTCTATGTGCGGTAAATACCCCCTACTCGCTGGTAGAAGAGTTCGATAATAATAAATATTAGAAAACAAATAAATTCTAAAAATTAAAAGCATTTTAAAAATGGGAAAAGTTGTAGGAATTGATCTTGGAACAACAAATTCGGTTGTTGCAGTTATGGAGGGTGGAAAACCGACTGTAATTACTAATTCGGAAGGGCAGCGTACAACCCCTTCTGTTGTTGCTTATACAAAGAAGGGTGACTTACTTGTAGGTCAAATTGCGAAACGTCAGGCAGTAATTAACCCTGAAAATACATTCTACTCAGTCAAGCGTTTTATTGGTCGAAAAACTAGTGAAGTTACAGAGGCGCTTCGACAAGTGCCTTATAAAGTTCTTCAAACAGAGGATATTATTAAATTAGATTGTCCTGCATTAGGAAAACAATTTGCATCAGAAGAAATTTCGGCGCAAGTTTTAAGAAAATTAGCAGATGATGCTACAAAGTATTTAGGAGAAACAGTAACGCAAGCTGTTATTACTGTTCCTGCTTATTTTAATGACTCACAGAGACAAGCCACAAAAGATGCAGGTAAAATTGCTGGTCTTGAAGTGCTTAGAATTATTAATGAGCCAACAGCAGCTTCTTTATCTTATGGACTAGATAAAAAAGACAACGAAACAATTCTTGTTTTTGATTTAGGTGGTGGAACATTTGATGTTTCTATTTTAGAAGTTGGTGATGGTGTTTTTGAAGTTTTAGCAACATCTGGTGACACACGTTTAGGTGGTGATGATTTTGATGAAAAAATTGTTCAATGGCTTGTAAACGAGTTTAAAAATGATGAAGGCATTGATCTAACGCAAGATAACCAAGCTTTACAACGTTTAACGGAAGCGGCAGAAAAAGCTAAAGTTGAATTATCGACGTTAACACAATCATCTATCAACTTACCTTTTATCTCGGTTACACCAGAAGGCCCTAAGCATCTTGAAAAAGATTTAACGCGAGCTAAATTCGAAGAATTATGTTCCGACTTAATTGATCGTTGTAAAACACCGATTCAAAATGCATTAAAAGATGCTGAATTAAGCCCAAGTTCAATCGATCAAAATGTTCTTGTTGGTGGTTCAACTCGTATTCCTGCTGTTCAAGAGCTAGTAGAGCAACTTCTTGGTAAAAAACCAAACCAATCAGTGAATCCGGATGAGGTTGTAGCTGTCGGTGCTGCAGTTCAGGCGGGAGTTTTAGGAGGTGAAGTAAAAGATATTTTATTATTAGATGTAACTCCATTATCACTTGGGGTTGAAACGTTAGGTGGAATTACAACAAAAATTACACCACGTAATACAATTATTCCGACGAAAAAATCAGAAACTTTTTCAACTGCAGTTGATAATCAACCAAATGTTGAAATTCATGTTTTACAAGGTGAGCGTGAGTTAGCAAAAGATAATAAAAGCTTAGGCACATTTAGATTAGATGGAATTGCTCCAGCAGCACGAGGCGTACCTCAAATTGAAGTAACTTTCGATATCGATGCTAATGGTATTTTGTCAGTGACGGCAAAAGATAAAGCTACAAATAAGCAGCAATCTATTACCATTTCGGGTGCATCTAACTTAGCGAAAGATGAAGTTGAGCGCATGGTCGAGGAAGCTGAACAAAACGCTGCATTTGATAAGGAAAAATCTGAACAGATTGATGTGAAAAATAAAGCAGATTCGCTTTGTTACCAAACGAAGAAGCAGCTTGAAGAACTTAGTTCAAAACTAGAGGCGGCTGATAAAGAAAAGGTTGAAGAGGTTTTAACAAAGTTAGAATTAGCTGTTCAAAATGACGATTTAGAAGGTATGAAAACTCTTAGTGAAGAGTTACAGAAAAACATGATGGAAGTTGGACAAAAGGTTTATACTCCAGATGCAGGAGCCGAGGGCGCAGCTGCACCATCACAAGATGACGCTATTGAGACAGACTTCTCTACTGAAAAATAATTTTTAATATTTTTAGGATTATCTAGATCAAAATAATTTCCTAGTTCTAATTGTTTATAACAATTTACAATTAGAACTGGGAAATTAGACTTTTTGCTTGAATAAATGTAGGACTTTATGGTATTATTTTTTTATAGTTAAGTCATGGGTCGATGCCCGAGCGGTTAATGGGGACGGATTGTAAATCCGTTAGCTTTGCTTACGTTGGTTCAAATCCAACTCGGCCCACGAGAGTTATGTATTATAAATTATTACAAGTGCTTCTAAAGCATCAGAGTTTATTTGTTTAAAATTTTCAGCGTTTAAAGATTCGTTCTTTTTTAACGAATGAAAGTAGTGAAACTTATCTAAATAATTTTTCATTAGTTTTAAATCAAACTTTTCGAGCTTTTTAAGATATTGAGTAGTGTAAAGATTTGGTAAATTCCCTAATTGGTCATATAAAAGTAATATTTCACCAGCTAATTGTTTTATAGTGGCGGTCTTACTTTCGTTATGTATTCTATAGAAATAGGTTCTCGATTCTTTACAATAAAGTTCTACACTATTATTTAGTGTACTTAAAGCTAATAGTGAGCAAAAAATTGACTCCTGGGATAGTGGTGGAGATAATAGATTATTCGTTGGCATAGCTCCGATTTGTTGAGTAGATTTATTAATCGAAATTGTTTATTTTGAAAGAGAAAAAAGTTTTGAATCCTTTACTATTTATTTGAGGATTCAAAACTTTATTTGTTGCCGAATTATAATTTTATATACGGCAAAGAGAGGGGTTCAAAAGCTTAATAGTAGATTTTACCTCCACCCCATTTTTCGTTCACAACTTTAGGTTGAACTAAAATATGACCTGAAATTGCAAATAAATCTTCGTCTGTTAATGATCTCATTTTAGGGAAGATATCTGCACTTTTAATACTTGGGTGTAATTCAGCAATAGAATCTGCACCGTCATATGTCGTTGGGTCTTTTAAATAATCTACAAGACTTGAAACATTATCGCGAGGAGGTGTAGCTAAACTTAATGCCTCAACGTCTAAACCAACATTGGGGTTAGTTTTTGTTAGTCCACCTACGTGACAGATTGCACATGCATTGTTGAAAAGTCGTTTCCCACGTTTAACCTGTTCCACGCTTAGAACTACAGTATTACCCTTTCCGTCAAGCGTAACTGTTCTTGTATCTTCGTCTAATTCTAGAGCTTGAGCAGGTGAGGAAAACCCGTTTAAAATAAACGTTGCTAAAATGCTCCCGACTAAAAATTTACTTTTTAGTGCCATATAAATTTTTTATGTTTTAACCGTACCAAATGTACAAAATAAATCTAAAAATACTAAGCAATATTATAGTGTATATAATGAAGTATTTTTAAAATAAAGTAAGGAATAAGATTAGAAAAATCTAAAAGTTCATTTTAAATTCAAAATTAAAACGAGCTATCAAATTACTGCAACTTACCGTTTCTTAATCGAATGTATTTTTCCCTGTGAACTTAACATTTACGGGATTAGGGTTCTTTCCGATTGAGTATCCAACATTTCCTACACCAATACGACCCTCGTTTAATTTTTCTGGGAATACACCGTCTTTAGGGTGAAGGTATTGAACTTCACTATTTGGAAAAATTCGGTAAATTTTATAATCACTAATTTTAAATAAGGTCCGCAATTGTGTGCTTAGTGCAAGACATTGCTCTTTTTTGGCTAAGTAAAGTAAATTTTCACCTTTCTGCATAATTGCAGCACCACTTGTTGGCATCTCAAAAATTTGCTCTTTTTTACTCGTCCAAGTAATAGCGTATTTCTCTTCAATTTCTGCGGCTCTGAGCCAACCCCCTGTACTACCACCAAAAGTTGGTGTGGGAATCTGTAAGTTTAATACATCTGAAGTCATATTTGATCTGTATATATACTAAAAAAGTATTTTTGAATGCAAGACGTTAGAAAACGCGTATGATTAAAATTATAATCGTACTTGGTTCCGAAATCGGAAGAAAAATAAAAAACAATAATTATTTACAATTCTTTTTAAGTTTATGTTATTGAAAATAACCTGTTTTTTCGGCGGCTTTTTATTAGCCAGTATTTTTGATACAACGATGGGAGAATTCCAAGATTGGTCAATTCTTGGTGCGGCACTAACGGTGGCAAGTGTTGAGACTGCGAGTAAAATTTATTATTCTTTTATTTCGCGTGTTCAACTTTTGTCCTCTAAAACATACTATAGTGAAACTTTATTCTTATTGAATAGTTTTAAACTTGGTTTAACTTATGGTTTGATCGTCGATGCCTTTAAACTTGGTAGTTAATGGGTTCTTTTCACCTAAGGGTAAATAACTAAGAAATTAAATTGGTTAGGCTAGTTTTATTAGTTTTTGTGGAATAATATATATATTATTAAAGTAGTTTTAAGAACTTTTGAATAGAGAAAATATATATTCGATGTTTGAATTTTATTAAAAGTAACTGCTAATTAAACACAAGACGTTCTATGATTACAGATAGTCAAATCTTTTTCGCTCTATGTATTGCATTAACAGCGGCAGTTTTAGCAATTGGTCTTGGCCGCCAACTTTATGTTTAAACCAAACTAGAGTTTGCAATTAGTCCCTAATCTTTCAATAACTTTTATTTAAAGATTAGGGACTATTTATTAATTTTAAATTACGGCTATCAATTGGTGTAAAAATACCGCTCATGTAACCTCTTATGGTTATAATATTTGACCATAAGTGTGTAAACCTTTTCCCAAGAAATTAACCCCAAGATAACAAATCCAAACCACAATAAAGCCAATAGAAGCTATAATTGCAGGTTTTTCGCCTTGCCAAGATTTAGTAATACGAGCGTGTAAATAGGATGCAAATACAAGCCATGTTATTAACGCCCAAGTTTCTTTTGGATCCCAACTCCAATACGATCCCCAAGCCTCATTTGCCCAAACGGCACCAGCTATAATACCAATTGTTAATAAAGGAAATCCAAAACTAATGGTTCTGTAACTTAAGTTATCAATACTTTCTAATAAACTCAAGCGTTCAGAGGGTTGAACTTCTTGCTGTTCTTGAGGACTTACTAACAAGCTATTTGTATCAAGTGTGGCTTCTGTTTTATAGAAAGCTACCTGACCAGTTTTATTTTCAGAAAATACTTTACCAAAAGAATTTCCTTGTAGGGTAATTTGTTCGCTTTTTCCATATGCCAGGACTAAGAAGAAAATTCCCAACAATGAGCCTACAATTAGACTAGCGTAACTTAGCATCATAACAGTTACGTGCATCATTAACCAGTTTGACTTTAAGGCAGGGACAAGTGGTGATGGGGCTTGCATACCGTCAGGTAACGATAAACTAGCAAACCCTACAATAAATAAAGAAATTGGACTTGTGATTGATCCGATTGCCCGAATTTTTGATTGATTTTCAGCAAAGATACTAACAAATGTTATTCCCCACGCTAAAAACATTAAGGATTCATATAAATTACTTAGTGGAAAGTAACCGAAGTTGAACCAACGGAGACCTAGTAGAACAAAAATTAGAAAATTTGCACAAACGTTACTAAAGAATCCTAGTTTTTCTAAAAAAGTAATATTGGAGGCAACTAAGCTTGCCCAATAAATTATTGTTACAATTAGTAGATTTAGAAAAACTAAATTGTCTAAAAATGCTTGAATATTCATAGTTATTTAATTTTTCGATTTATTAAATTAAGCTATTTCTTCTTGCTCAATTAGTACAAAAAATAAAGCAAACATAAGCCCTGGGAAAACTAGCGTAACAACAGGTGTTAAAATTGACGGTAGAAAAGACGCTGACATTTTGGTTTTAATATAAAAAATTAAATTTTTCTCTTACAGAAATTGTAGTTGATAAAGCCAAATTTTGACTAACTACTTCACTATTATTTTTTTCAATTATGAGTTTTACAATAGAAAAAAAGAGGCTAGAAAAGAATTTTATTAGCGGGAAATGGATTTGAACCATTGACCTTCGGGTTATGAGCCCGACGAGCTACCAAACTGCTCTATCCCGCGACATAAGGTGGTCAATGTAATAGTAGTTTATATTTGATGGTCTTGTCAATCTACTAGCTTATGATAACTGCTTTAAGCACTTATTTTCGTTATTTTGCAATGTTTATTATAAACGCAGCAATGCTTTAGGTATGTAACGGACTAAATAAAGTGCTTAAAGAACTCTAATATAAAACTTCGGGTAATTCTGGTATTTTTGTTGTTAGGTGTCTTAAAATCGAAACGTCACGGCCTAAGGCAACATCTAAACTTGTTCTTAGCTTCTGATTTCCGACATAAATCATCTGGATGTAGCTTGCTGTTTCACAACCTTTAATTTTATAACTTAAACCTCTCTTACCTCGGTTCTGCACCATGACTTGACTTCCACGGCTTGTTAAAAAATCTCTGTAAAATTCTGTTTTTTTCTCTAATTCGGTTTCGTTAAAGCCTGGATCTACGAGATATAATATTTCGTACAATTCTAGTTCTTTTTGCATCACGAAAATTACTTTATTTTATTCATTTCACCGACTATATTAACAAATTTTTTTTGTTTTGTAAATTCCTGCAGTAAAAAAGATAAATTTTTTCTTGATAATTATTTTTCTTTTTAAAGAATTAAGAATTTTTAAAAGGCTCTTAGCCAGGGGAATATAAAAGCTTTTTAATTTTGGAACTTTAAATCTTGTAAATCCTTTTCCTCTTGAGAAAAATTCAAATGTATTTATATAATATAAGTGGATATACGGGTTGCTAACTCAATGGTAGAGTACTCGGCTTTTAACCGAATAGTTCTGGGTTCGAGTCCCAGGCAACCCAATTGTTAAGTTTTATACCTTTAGGTCGAACCAAAAAATACTTCCTACATGTTGTTTTGTCAGGACATAAATGCGTGAATTGTGCTCTTTTAATATAGATTCAACTATCGCTAAACCTAGACCAGTTCCCGTTAAATTGTGAACTTCATTTTCTTCTCGACTAAACCGATTAAAAATAATTTTTCTAAAAATGGGTGAAATCCCTATTCCAGTATCACTTATTTCAATACGAATCTTATTCCCAAGACTTTTACGGAGTGGATATGCGCGTAAGAGAATTTCACCTTGTGGATAAGTAAATTTTAAAGAGTTTCCAATTAAATTCACCAGAACTTGAGTAATGAGATCGACATTACCTTGCACTAAAGCCAGGTTTGGTTTGGCATTTGTTGTAAAAATAATTTTTTTCTCTCCAGCAAAAAGGTAAAAATTAGTTGCTGCTTTCGTAATTACGTCATTAAGATCAACTGGTTCAAAGGAATTTAGTTTAATGTAATCAAGTCTAGATAAATTTAGAATGTTGTTAACGAGTCGTGTTAGTCGGTTACTTTCAAGACTTACAGTTTCTAAAAATTGGTACTTTTGCTGTGTGGTGAGAGTATAGCTATATTCCTGGGTTGTATCAATAAAGGATCTTATACTAAACAAAGGTGTACGTAATTCATGAGAAATATTGCTCATAAAACGATTTCGTGCTTGGTTTAATTCTAATTCTTTTGTACAATCTTGTATTGTAATGGCAATTCCTTTTGGCCGTGAAATTAGTTCTTGCGATTCATACACAAGCTTTAGCAGGATACGGAAAAATTTAGGTTTGTTATTATCTGGCGTCGTTTGTAAAGCACTATAAAAAACCTGGTTTGAGCTTGTACGTATCATTTTTTCTAGTGACTCAAACATTCTTTTTTGTAAAGGGCGAGGTAAATGCTCCCAAAGTTTAGAGCCAATCAAATTTTTCTTTTTTTCCCAAGAAAAAATTTTAATAGCAGCATTATTCACTAATACTAGTTTTAAGCTACTATCTAGTAGTAGTGCCCCCTCAGTAATTGTTCCAACTAAACTTTCTAATTTAACTTTTTCACTTAAAAGTTGATCAAGATTTTTTTCCTCATATTTTTGTAATTTTTTGCCCATGTCATTAAATTGGAGAATTAAATCCCCTAATTCACCGTTAAATACTAAATTAATTTTGTGGGAAAAGTTGCCATCGGCTACTCTTCGAATTCCCTTTCGTAATTCGCTCAGAGGACCAGTTATTGTAATAGCATTTATCATTGCGCCCAAAATTAAAGTTAACCAAAAAATTAAAACTATTATTACAAGTAACGTTCTTACTAATTTCGAGTTAGTAATTAAATTTTGGCTTGAATTAATACCTACAATTACGGTTCCGACTTCATTTCCTTTTGAACGTAGGAGTAAGGATGTATTTACTTTTATTGGGTCGGAATAGTGAGATTCACCTTTGGTTTGAAGAAGAAATTTTGACGTTAATTCACTATATGTGAATGGGACTCCGTAAGTTTGTTTATTTTTTGAATCAAAAAAAATGATGTATTTTATATTTGGACTGTTTTTATAAAAACGCTCACAAAGCGGTAATATGCCTTTATAATCATTTTCGCTAGTAAGTGATATTAGATTTGCTCCCAATAAAACAGTGACATCATTTGCTAAACGAATTTTATTAAATAAAGTTTCTTGTTGAATTAAGTTGGCTGACCAAAAGGCGAGACCACTAATTCCTATTGAAATGAAAAAGGTAGAAGCAAGTATTAATTTCGTTTGAAGCCTAAAATTCAACCAAAGTTTATTTAAATATCCCAAAAAATATTTTAAATTTAGTATCATATAAAATTTTTAATTTTGCGGCGAATTCTTTTATTTTGGAATTGAGTATTAGTTATTTTTGCAGGTATAAAAAATTATAGAATTAGTAAAACTGCCGACTTTGAAAATCTATAAAAGGTTAAGCCAATGCTTTAACAAATTATACGTGAAAAGAAGAAATTATTTCTTTTAAAGGTATAATTTATAGATAATATTTATAGCTCCTTTATTGAAAATATAAGTGCTGCTCCGTCTCCCTATAGAACCATTAAAGTTATTAAGATAATAAACTTCAAAAGATTTCGTCCTTATTAAAGATATCCACATCACGAATTTTCGATTAAATATATGCTTGAACCTTTTTTTAAAAATTATTTTAACCAATCTTTGACTAAGTATAATAGTCAAGTTGATACGATTAATAACTTCGGCCCTATGCTGAGCAATTTATCAGATGATGAAATTCGCCAGCGGGTGCAGATCTTAAAACAAAAGCTTTTATCCAATAAAAATGAAGCTGACATTATTTGCGAAGTCTTTGCAATTGTACGTGAAGCAACGTTTCGTACTTTAGATATTAAACATTTTGATGTTCAATTAATTGGTGGATTAGTCCTCAATGATGGTCAAATTGCAGAAATGAAAACTGGGGAAGGTAAAACAATTGTTGCTTTGCTCCCTACTTTTCTTAATGCCCTATATGGAAAAGGGGTTCACGTTGTGACGGTGAATGATTATTTAGCACGTCGAGATGCTGAAACTGTTGGTCGGGTTCACCGATTTTTAGGCCTAACGGTGGGGCTAATTCAAGAGGATATGAGTCCTGAAGAGCGAAAGCAAAATTATCAATGTGATGTTGTCTACGTTACAAATAATGAACTCGGGTTTGATTATTTACGTGACAATATGGCCTTTACACAGGAAGAGGTTGTCCAACGACCATTATTTTATTGCGTTGTTGACGAGGTCGATTCTATTTTAATAGACGAAGCCCGTACCCCATTAATAATCTCCGGTCCTAGTGAGGCACCGACTCAAAAGTATCTTCAAACGTCACAATTAGCTCGTGTTTTACAAAAGAACATTCACTATATAATCGACGAAAAAAATCAGGTTGTTAAATTAACTGACGAGGGTACACTTTTTTGTGAGCAAGCACTAAAGATTGCCGATTTGTATAGCCCATCTGATCCTTGGATTTCTTACGTTTTAAATTCTATTAAGGCAAAAGAGCTCTTTATTCGGAATACACATTATATTGTGAATGTTGAGGAGGAAGTTATTATCGTTGACGAATTTACTGGGAGAACAATGGCGGGTCGTCGCTGGAGTGATGGTTTACATCAAGCTATTGAATCAAAGGAAAATCTACCTATTCAAGATGAAAGTCAAACATTAGCTTCTATCACATATCAGAATTTATTTTTACTCTACGATAAGTTATCTGGGATGACTGGGACAGCAAAAACTGAAGAATTGGAGTTTGAAAAAATCTATGGTTTAAAAGTCATCCCAATTCCCACTCATCGTGACGTTAAAAGAAAGGATTTCCCTGATCTTGTATATAAAAACCAATATTTAAAGTGGCAAGCAATCGCGAATGAATGTATCAAGATGAATGAAATTGATCGCCCAGTTTTAATTGGAACAACGACGATTGAAAAATCTGAATTATTAGCGGCTTTATTGAGTGAATATAATGTCCCGTATCGCTTGTTGAATGCACGTCCAGAAAATATTGAAAGTGAGGCAGAAATTGTTTCTCAAGCTGGGTGCAGAGGAGCAATAACCATATCTACTAATATGGCTGGTCGGGGAACAGATATTGCACTTGGGGGAAATTTAGAATCATTACTGAAGGTTAAATTAAAAAAATTTATAAGTGATTTGGTGTCTGTGGATTTTTCAACGGTTCTTAAATCAGCGCAATTCGATGAATTTTTAGTTTCCTTTGTTCCTGTCTTTGAGACATTTGGTTTGTCAAAATTAAATGAAAGTTCCGTGCGAGAAGATTTACTTGAGTATTTAAATGAAGGCATAATCCCAGATAGATCGGATATCATGGATTTTATTACGGCTTATAATTCTTTTTTAAAAGAAAGGGCTGCTATTTTACTCGAAGAAAAAACCCTAATTACAAAATTGGGTGGCTTGCATGTAATTGGTACTGAACGTCATGAATCACGCCGGATTGATAATCAACTTCGTGGGCGTTCTGGGCGGCAAGGAGATCCTGGCTCATCAAGATTTTTTCTGAGTTTGGATGATAAATTATTACGATTATTTGGTGGAGATCAAATTCTTAATTTGCTCCAAAATATAGGTCTCGAAGACGATGCGCCTATTCAATCGCCTATTCTAACAAAGAGTTTGGAATCTGCTCAAAAGAAAGTGGAAGTTTATTATTTCGATTCAAGAAAACAGCTTTTTGAATATGATCAGGCATTAACAATGCAACGAAATGGTATTTATTCAGAACGCAAACGTGTTTTAGAAAAAGAAAGTTTACGTGATTGGATAATTGAGTATGGCGAAAGAAGTTTATATGACATTACATTAGCTTTTTCAACCAGTACCAACTTAACTTTAGACAAGTTTTTTGCTCTAAAAACTCAAGAATTACTTGGTATGCCATACCAAGTCAAGTGGGAGTCTGCTAAGGGTGATATTAATGTGTTGTTAAATAATTTAAAGCATCAATTTCAGGTTAGTTATACATTAAAAGAGGCACAGTTAGAGGCTATTGAACCAGGCATTATGAGAGAATTAGAGCGTTCCTTCCTTCTTCAGCAAATTGATTTCTCATGGAAAGAACACTTGCAAAAAATCTCTGCTCTACGTGATTCTATCCGTTGGCGTTCATATGGTCAACGTGATCCGTTAACTGATTATAAAAAGGAGTCTTATAGTACATTTGTGACAATGTTAAATCGTATCCGTCATCAGGTAATTTATTTTATTTTCCGATCAAAGATAACAATTGATTTTGAATAATAAAATAGCATTAGCAAAATCTTGTTTTGCTAATGCTATTTTTGAGTTTTTCTATAGCCCAAATTGGTTTCCTCTTCGGTATTGAAGATATGCCGCTACGAATAAACCTGTAATCGTTACAGGTACTAAACCTAATACAATTCCTGATAGTAAAACTTCAACCATTTTTTTCTTTTATTATTTTATTAACAATAAATTATATTGTTATTGTACCTTGAAAAATTAAACTTCGGAAAATAGACTACTTTCACGAATATCTTTTTCTTCGATTGTTACAAGATCTGCTTTTGTTAAAATTGAATCTCCCGAATTAAACATGCGGTTTGCGTGTCTCATACGAGCCGCATCAATTGCATTTGTTACTGTTCGCGCATTTGCAAAAAGCGGTAATTGGCGTCGTTTATCAACATATTCTAATAGTGCTGCTTCTGCTCCACTTGTTAGACGATATTGTTGCTCTTCTAGTAAAAGGCGCGCAATTTGTAGAAGTTCGTCAGCAGTGTAATCTGGAAAGTCAATATGGTTTGCAACTCGCGAGGATAAACCTGGGTTTGACTCATAGAAACTCTCCATACGATCTTTATAACCAGCAAAAATCACCACAAGATCCTCACGTTGATTTTCCATTACTTGTAATAAGATTTCGATTGCTTCTGCACCGTAATCTCTTTCATTATCAGGTTTATAGAGATAGTACGCCTCATCAATAAATAAAACACCACCCATCGCCTGTTTTAAAACCTCCTTGGTTTTAGGTGCAGTGTGACCAATATATTGTCCAACGAGATCGTCTCGTGTAACAGTTATTAAGTGGCCTTTTTTAATATAACCTAATTTAAATAAAATATCGGCCATTCTTGTTGCCACAGCTGTTTTACCGGTTCCTGGACTACCAGTAAAAGACATATGTAGACCAACGGATGACGAGTTTAAGCCTAGGCCTAAATTTTTTCTCAGTCGCTGAACTAATAGTAAAGCAGCAATTTCTTTGATTCTTGCCTTTACAGGTGCTAGACCAACTAAATCTTCGTCTAGTTGATCAATAACGCCTTGAATATCAGTTTTGTTATACTCTTCTTGTAAATTTAAACTCATATACTAATATAAAAAATTACCAATCGTTACTTAGATTATAAGCTATAATCCTAAATTTCAAAGTATCAAGTTGAAAAAGCGAGCTTTTTATATGGTATTAAAAAAATTGTAAAGCCAAAAGAAGAAAGATTCGAATAAAGTAATAAAAAATATGGAAAGCAGTATATACTTATATTCAGGTTGATCTTTTCAAGATTATTAACATGTTTTCGTATAAACTAAAAGCTCTTTCATAGTGGCTTTTATTAGTTTTATACTATTGACTTTTCGTTAATTAATTTAATGGAAAGGTTAAAAAATAATTTAAACTCAGTAGGAGAAGAGTTGTGTCAGGTGGTTCAACAGGAGAAAGACCTTTTTCAGATATTATTACAAGTATTCGTTATTGGATCATTCATAGTATAACGATTCCATCGTTATTTGTTGCGGGGTTCCTTTTTGTTAGTACAGGTTTAGCCTACGATGCTTTCGGCACACCACGCCCTAATGAATACTTTACTCAAGATCGTCAGCAAATCCCACTTGTAAACGACCGTTTCAGTGCGAAGCAAGAGCTTGAAGATTTAACAAAGGGATTATAAAAAACTAAAAAAGGATTATTAAAGGTTTAAATGATTAATACAAATCAACCGGTAGCATACCCTATTTTTACTTTTCGTTGGTTGACAATCCATGCATTAGCCGTACCAACGGTGTTTTTCCTAGGTGCTATTACATCAATGCAATTTATTCAACGATAGGAGATACGAAATGAGTGCACCAAACCCAAATAAACAACCGGTGGAGTTAAACCGTACGTCTCTGTACTGGGGTTTACTTCTAATGTTTGTTTTAGCTGTATTATTTTCAAGCTATTTCTTTAACTAGGTTGTTAGTTTATTAGGAAGAATTTTTCATAAATCGTAGTATTTACGAATTTTTTTTACAGGAGATTATTTATGTCTGATGTTGGAAGAGTACCACTTTGGATGGTAGCAACAGTGGGCGGATTAGCAGCCGGTGGGTTGTTAATTCTATTTGTCTTTGGCTCTTATTCAGGTCTAGGGTCATCACTTTAACCCCACTTTATTTTAAAGCCAAGCTTTGTAACTTTTTATGTTACAAAGCTTGGTTTTTAATTTTAATTTAAAGTTTTATAATTGAACTAAATAATAAAAAATAAACCATGTTAAGCATTTTACTTAACATGGTTTATTTAGTTACGATTACCCCCAGGGGAATTCGAATCCCCGTTACCTCCGTGAAAGGGAGATGTCCTAGGCCTCTAGACGATGGGGGCTAAAATGTTTCTTTTACTAATAGAAAAATAAACCATAACATCAGTGTATGTCAAGTTTTACTTATAAATAATTTTTCCTTAATAACGGACAATTTACTTTTTCATTTTCTCCGTTTTTAGTTTTCGTAGACAGAAACATATTATTATTTCTTAGTATGATTATGTTACGCAGTAAGTTTGAATTATGGAATATTTGTTGAGGCTGCTGAAGTCAATAAAATTTCCATAATTTCTTTTTCAAAATTTTTTATTGGATTGGCATAGTATCGCTTAGGATTAATAAGTATTGATAAAGTTCTTTTAATTGTAACATCTTCTATTTTAGCCCAATGTAAAATTCCAAGTTCTAGTTCTTTTGAAATAGCTGAAACTGAAACAAAAGCTGCACCTAATCCGGATTGTACTGCATTCTTAATTGCTTCAATCGAGTTTAACTCCATCTCAATTTTAAAGTAACGGCTATCAATTCCACTTTGAGTGAGAGTATTTTCGATAACCGAACGAATGGTGGATTGTGTATCAAGAGCAATAAATCGTAGTCGATATAAATCTTCTTTTTGGATTGATTGAAGCGTAGCAAAAGGGTGGGCTTGCGGTATTATTAATGCTAATTCGTCTTCGGCATATGAAATAATTTCTAGGGTGCCTTGAAGTTCGGGTGGAACTTCGCCACCCACAATTGCTAAGTCAATTTCGCCATTGGCTACACCCCACGAAATTCTTCTAGTTGAATGAACTTTTAATTCAATGCTAATCTGGGGGTATTTATGCCGAAAAATACCAATAAGGCGCGGCATTAGATATGTGCCTGTTGTTTGGCTTGCACCAATTACTAGTGTTCCTGAGTTGATAGATTTTAATTCATCAAGAGCCTGGCAGGTCTCTTCACAAAGGCTTAAAATTTGTTCGGCATATTTGACTAATATATGTCCTGTTTCAGTCAAACGTGCTTTTCGCTTATCACGATAAAAGATCGGAGTATTAAGTTGTCGCTCTAGGTTTTGTACTTGGCGGCTGACTGCAGGTTGTGATATGTATAGTTTTTTTGCAGCCATTTTGAAACTCCCTTCGCGGTGAATCGTTTTAATGATTTTTAGTTGATCTAAGGTAAAAGGAAGATCTGACACGTTATATTTGACGGAGTTAAAAATTGCAGGTTTGAAAAACCAAGAAAAATCAGCGCGATTTAAAGACTAAATGTGGAAAAGATGTATAATATTATCCAATAAAGTAAATCCCAAATAAAAATAATTATGGATACAAGATTATTAGTTGTCTTATTACCAGTTGCAACAGCAGCAGCATGGGCCCTTTTTAATATTGGCCGTCTAGCACTGCAACAACTAAAAAGAATGTCATAATATTTTTCGTTTAGAGAAAGCCATGTTTATAATAAATGGTTTTCTCTATACTCTTTTGCAATCTTAATAAGATTTGTCCGATCGTTTAACTAAATTTTTAATTAAACGTTTTAACGGATTTGTCGAAGTTACCGAATCAAAATCAATAAATTCTACAGCTTCACCCATTATACGACGTGCGGTATTAATAAAAGCTAAGCCTGGTATTGATACCTTATCATCTAGAACTAATGGTTCACCTCGATTTGATGCTGTAATAACTTGTTCGCTATCGGGAACAACACCAATTAGAGGGATACCCAATATATCTTTAACATCAGTAACTGACATCATATTTTCTGCTTTAACCATTTCAGGTCTTAGCCGGTTAATTATTAAACTAATATCAGTAATTCCTTTTGCCTCAAGAAGACCAATAACTTTATCAGCATCGCGTATTGAGGTAACCTCAGGCGTTACTACCACAATTGCTTCTTTTGCTGTATGGATAGCAACTTGAAAGCCTTCGTCAATACCCGCTGGGCTATCAATCAAAATAAAATCGTAATTATTTTTTAACTGGTCAACGAGATCGTTAATTTGTTCCTTTGTTACAGGGAGTTTTAGTTGGTTTGAGGATAGTGGAAAAAAGGTTAAGTTTGGTTGACGTTTATCTTGGATTAAGGCTTGTGTTAACCTGCATTCACCATTTAAAACATCTAAACCATTATAAACAATACGGTTTTCTAATCCTAATAGCAAATCAAGATTTTTTAACCCTACATCAGCATCCAGTAATAGAACTCTTTGCTCTAATTTGGCTAAGGCAATTCCTATATTTGAGGTTGTCGTTGTTTTACCTACACCTCCTTTACCAGACGTAATAACTATAATACGAGACATGATTTTTTATAGGAAATGATTAAGATAGGGTAATTATACCATTACATTAGATTAAGTATTATATTTTTAGGTATTAAATTACCACCATTTTTTATTTGTTATTCTAATTCGCCACTTATATGACTGAAACATTCGAAATGTCCCCTTACCAACCAGTAATAGATCCTTTAGTAATTGGTGAACGCCAATTTACTTCCCGTTTGATGTTAGGTACTGGTAAGTATAAAAATTTAGATGAAGCAAAAAAAAGTATTGCTGCAAGTGGTTGTCAAATTTTAACAGTTGCTGTTCGGAGGGCACAAAATTCGACAATACAAAGTATGGGAAATTTAATCACAGGATTAGATTGGTCAAAAATTTGGTTAATGCCAAATACGGCGGGTTGTCAGACTGCTCAAGAAGCCATCCGAGTTGCTTTTCTTGGTCGTGAAATTACCAAAAATATTGGGTTTGAAAATAATAACTTTACAAAACTTGAAGTCATTCCCGATCCAAAATATTTGTTGCCTGACGGCCTAGGAACTTTACTTGCGGCAGAATATTTGGTGTCAAAAAATTTTACAGTTCTGCCTTATATTAATGCTGATCCTATACTCGCTAAACAGCTCGAAAATGTCGGTTGTGCTACAGTTATGCCTTTAGGTTCACCTATTGGTTCAGGGCAAGGTCTAAAAAACTTATCGAATATTCAAATTATCATCGAAAATGCAAATGTACCCGTTATTGTGGACGCGGGAATTGGTACTCCAAGTCAAGCTGCTCAAGCAATGGAAATAGGGGCTGGTGGAGTATTAGCTAATACAGCAGTGGCAAAAGCGCAAAACGCTCCTCAAATGGCTTATGCTATGCAATTAGGTGTTCTTGCAGGAAGAGCAGCTTTTCAAGCTGGAAAAATTGATGCCGGAAAATTGGCTCAGCCAAGTTCGCCGATAGTGGGGCTTTCGAAAAAATAAAAATCAATTACTAGATTTTCTAGGGTCATCTAATATATGATATATAGATAGTGTTATAAAAATTTTAGTTAAACTTTTTCAATGGTTACAGACATAAAACCGCAAAAGACCGAAAGGCCAATTTTCCCGTTTACAGCAATTATTGGTCAAGAAGAAATGAAGCTAGCTCTTATCTTAAACGTAATTGATCCACGTATTGGTGGTGTAATGATTATGGGAGATCGTGGGACAGGTAAATCTACTACAATTCGTGCTGTAGCTGATCTTTTACCTGAAATTCAAGTAGTTGCGGGTGATCCGTTTAATTCATCTCCTACTGATTTTGAACTAATGGGTGAAGAGGCTAAAGTTGCTGTCCTGCAAAATAAAGATATTCCTTTAGAGGCACGTAAAGTACCGATGGTTGATTTACCACTAGGTGCAACGGAAGACCGTGTGTGTGGAACAATTGATATTGAAAAAGCGCTTACAGACGGTGTTAAAGCTTTCGAACCAGGTCTTTTAGCGAAAGCTAACCGAGGCATCTTATATGTTGATGAGGTCAACCTTCTAGATGATCATTTAGTGGATATCTTATTAGATTCAGCAGCATCTGGTTGGAATACGGTTGAACGAGAGGGAATTTCGATCAAGCACCCAGCACGTTTTGTGTTAGTTGGATCTGGCAACCCGGAAGAAGGAGAATTAAGACCCCAACTATTAGATCGATTTGGTATGCATGCTGAAATCCGAACAGTGCGTGATCCAGAATTACGTGTACAAGTTGTAGAGCAACGAAGCAATTTTGATCAAGATCCGGAGGCTTGTTTAAGTGAAAATGCGGAACAACAACAAGAATTACGTGATAATATTGTTGCAGCACAAGAGCTTGTTTCAAGCGTTAAACTTGATTACAGTTTACGTGTTAAAATTTCACAGGTTTGTGGAGAACTTGACGTGGATGGTTTACGAGGTGATATTGTTACCAATAGAGCAGCAAAGGCATACGCAGCGTATAATAAGCGTACTGAAGTTACCGTTGATGACATTGAAGCTGTGATTACATCATGCTTACGTCACAGATTAAGAAAAGATCCTTTAGAATCTATTGATTCCGGCGATAAAGTAAATAAAGTTTTCGAAGAAATTTTCCGATAAGTTTTATTAGGCCCAGTAGGATTCGAACCTACATTAGAGACTTAGAAGGTCCCTGTCCTAATCCCTTAGACGATGGGCCCTAATAAATAGAAGTGAGCAAAAGTAAATTTTGCTCACCGTTTTTAGTAATTAAGAGTGGGCGGTACAGGATTCGAACCTGTGACCACCTGCTTGTAAGGCAGGCGCTCTACCACTGAGCTAACCGCCCTCTGTATCATGATCATATCATAACCCCTAACCGCGGATTTATCAAATGCTAATTTTCAGCAGAAAGTAAATTCCTCTTTTACACAACTAACTATATAATAAATAGAATTTGGCTATTAAGTCTAGTCTTTTAATTAAATGGAAAATACACAAGCACCCATTCAAAAATCACCTCTTAACGTACTAAATCCTCCTGAATTTCAAGAAATTGATACTATTTCATTTTTAACTGACCTATATTCATACCCGCCTAAGTTTAATGTTAGCGTTGGGGAAACTAATGTGAACAATTTTAATGGTCAACTGAAAAACAAAATAAGACCGGCAAACTCTTTGCGTGTATTAGAAAATAAACTTTCGTATAAAATTACAGATTATATAAATGGGTTTTTAAATAAAAATTTCACCTCAAATTTTTATAAAATTCAAACAAAACCAATTCAAAAAGCCTTAAAATCAGTACCCGTTTATATCGTTGTAAATGGTCGAGACGAAATTGTTTTATTTCATAAGGAAAATTTAAATACAAAATTTTCTAGGGGAATTTGGGATAAGAGTTTTATTGCATCTCCACGTCGTGAATTGGCAAAAAAGTTTTATGATTTTTGCGGTGCCTTCCAAGATAATGGAAATACGCGAAGCTCTGATTTAGGTTTAGTTTTTTTCAACTACGAAGATGCTGAAGTATTTAGAGATGATGTTCTTAAACAAGATACTCGTGGTTCACAAACTGTTGGTTTAACTATACATTGCGTAAGTTTAGAGTCAGCCTACAATCTTTTACGTTCGCCTCACCCTGGTTTTGATCTACGTTTTGTCCCGAATCTTCAAGAAGTTAGTTCATTAGCCGATCAAACAGATAATGCGAGGTTTATTTTTGAAGAAAAACAAGAAGTTAAAGATGCATTTGAGCAATCTTTTGGTTATACGAAAGAAGTGGTAAATAAATCTACTACTAGTCCTACAATTGAAAAAACTTGTGTCCAAGGAATCCCTATTTATTTTATTCAAACACAAACGACTCCGCGGAATTTCATTTGGCACAATTTTCAACTTGCAGCCAAGAAAATTGATACAATTCTCAATACATCCACTTTTGGTCGGTTTAGCCGTGATCAAGGTTCAAAAATTAAAATATTTCGGGCAGGAGCTAATAAGCGTCAAAACTCAGATAAGGTCTCTAACTATGTGTTTTTTAGTCAACAGCAGGCATTAGCTTTTTGCCAACAAAATAGCCGATATTTAATCCGGCAAAATGAAAAATCTTGGCGTCTACAATTTGATGCGTTTATTCATAAGCCGACTATTTTTGTTACAAGTTTAGAGAATTTATTGGAACATTGGGAAAATCATCTTTTATTAGAAACGCACTCCCAAAACGGTGGGGAGAAAATTAGCGAACCAAGCCAACTTTTTGCAGCTAAAAAAACACATTTTATTTCACCATCATCAACGAAAGAATATTTTGAAACTTTAAATGAAGAGGAAATTGAAGACTTATCAACGCCGGTTACAAAGTTAGTCAGAGCTTTAAAAGTACGTCGAAATGTTTTTACATTCAGCTTACGTTATCTGTTTAGCCGCGGGGGTAGTTTTTAAGAGTTAGGTTACGGAAGTATAAAGTTTATGTTACAATCCTTTGGGAGATAAAATCCCCCAAGGGGCTGTTTTGGAATCGACATTAAAATTTTTAGGGCATTTTGTTATAACTTATAAAGTTATTTACTTTAGAACAAATGCAAACAACATCTTAAACTTTAATTCAAAGTTAGCTATCGCTTAAAATTTTTGAATTACCAATGAAATTGGTCACTTATTTTATTGGTTCGATTTATAGTGAATGCTGTATTACGTATACAAAGAAATTTTCATCTCGAATAAAACGCCGTAGTTGACAAAGGTTCAATTTAAAATTGAATGGACGTGGGTTCAAATCCCACCAGCTCCAAAATTGCATCTGTAGCCAAGTGGTCGAAGGCATCGGACTCATAATCCGCTTCTCAAAGAGACATCGCTGGTTCAAATCCAGTCGGATGCATTACAATCTTAAGATTGAAGAATTTTTTTTAACAGGCTTAGGGGGAATCGAACCCACGACACCTAGAACCGGAATCTAGTGCTCTATCCACTGAGCTATAAGCCTAGTAATTCTCTTTAAAACAAACCCACGAATTCAATTTCATAACTCAAGTTTTCATTGAGGTATAATTCTTTCGGATTTGTGTTTTTTTTCCAGCTATTTAAGATTTCTGTTATTGTATTTAAAATTTTCCTCTGTTCTTCCTTTGGGATCCAAATTTTCGTTTCCAAATCTAAACGAATTTGTTCCCAGGCATCAGTTTGGGGCCAATAATAATAATTTGTTATAAGACTAGGTGTGGTAAGAAAAATTTCATCAATAGCAATACCAATGGAATTTTCTCCCCACACTAATCTAAAGCCAAAGCGTTGGTTCATTTAATAAATGTAAGTAAGAGCCTTGAAATCTGGCGATATAAAAAAATTTATGTTAAAGCATCGAAAACTTTAGCTTTTAAAAAGATGTTACGCACAGTTTCGGTTGGTTGTGCTCCGGTTTTTAAACGCTCAACGATTCGGTTAAATTTAAGATGTGTTTCATCTGTAAGTGGATTGTAAAATCCAACTTCTTCAAGAGCTTTACCATCTCTTTTTACTCGACTATCAGTTACAACAATTCGATAGCAGGGCTGCGCCTTACGACCAAATCTTTTAAGTCTAATTTTTAACATGATATCTTTTGTTATAGTAAATTTTTTACACTAAACTGTTAACTTAGCACGACCTTTTCGTCGTCGAGCATTAATTACACGGCGTCCGGCTTTTGTTGCCATTCGACTTCGAAAACCTGAAGTTCGAACTTTTTTTAAAACCGTTCCATGAAGCGTTCGTTGTGTCATTGGGTATTAGTAGGTAAATTAATAAAGTTTATAGACAAGTCGGTTTACCAACTTGACTTTGTTAAACCTGGAATTAAACCCTCGTGTGCCATCTCTCGTAATACATGTCGTGATAATCCAAAATCGCGATAGTATGCCCGGCTTCGACCAGTCGCCCAACATCTATTACGGTGACGGTTTGGCGAAGAATTTCGTGGTAATTTTTCTAATTTCTTGTAAATTGCTAGTTTATCGTTATAACTAGAAACTGTTTTTAACTCTTCTTTTAATAGCTGTCGTTTTGCGGAGTATTTAGAGATTAAACGCTCTCGTTTTAACTCTCGCTGAATCATGCTTTGCTTAGCCATATAATTTATAATTGATTCTTAATAAGCTTAAAGATCTAAATGTATACTTATAATAGTATAGAAATAAACATGCAAGCTTTATAAAGCGTATAAACAGCCTGTTATATTATTTGTAAACGTAGGCCGAAATTAAATAACATTAAGGTTTTCCCCTACCTATGGGAGAAAATTTTATTAGTACTCCTTAAAGTAGTTGCATTATATTAATTCTATTTATATGTATTTCTACAAATAATTACTTTTTAAAAAAAATTAATGAGTCAAAAAAACGATAACTTTATCGATAAGACATTTACTGTCTTAGCTGATATTTTACTAAAAGTTTTACCAGCCACGAAAGAAGAAAAAAAAGCTTTTTCGTATTATCGTTATGGAATGTCAGCCCAATCAAGTGGAGATTATGCTGAAGCTCTTGAAAATTATTACGAAGCACTAAAGTTAGAAGAAGATCCTTTTGACCGTAGTTATATATTATATAATATTGGTTTAATTTATGGTAATAATGGTGATTATTCAAAATCTCTTGATTATTATCACCAAGCCCTTGACCTCAATTCTCGACTACCACAAGCGTTAAATAATATTGCTGTGATTTATCATTACCAAGGCACAAAATCTTCTGAAAAAAAAGAGTTTGAAGTAGCCCAAAATAATTTTGATAAAGCAGCAAGTTATTGGAAAAAAGCGATTAGATTAGCACCAAATAATTATATTGAAGCCCAAAATTGGTTAAAAATTACAGGTAAATTAAGTGAAGCAGAAATCTTTTAGTAATATGTTTTCTGCTTTTAAGCCATTTTAAGTAAATTGGTTCTATACTATTAAATAGTAATATGTAAAGATAAGTACATCTTTAAGTCGCTTTTAATATATGTATGTATTCATAAAGCATAAAAAGATTACTTTTAAAATAATTTTTAGAAAAATATTCGATATGACTATCGCAATTGGACAAAAGCAAGATCGTGGAGTATTCGATCTTATTGATGACTGGTTAAAGCGTGACCGTTTCGTTTTCGTTGGTTGGTCAGGTTTACTGTTATTTCCATGTGCATTCCTAGCAGTTGGTGGCTGGTTAACAGGTATCACATTTGTTACATCTTGGTACACGCACGGTTTAGCAAGTTCATTCCTTGAAGGTTGTAACTTCCTAACAGCTGCTGTTTCAACTCCAGCAAACAGTATGGGTCACTCTCTACTTTTACTTTGGGGACCTGAAGCACAAGGTGATATTACTCGTTGGTTCCAAATTGGTGGACTTTGGGCATTCGTTGCACTACACGGTTCGTTTGGTGTAATTGGTTTCTGTCTACGTCAGTTTGAAATTGCTCGTTTAGTAGGTATTCGTCCTTACAACGCGATTGCATTCTCAGGACCAATCGCCGTATTTGTTACAGTTTTCTTAGTTTACCCATTAGGTCAAGCTAGTTGGTTCTTCGCACCAAGTTTTGGTGTAGCAGCAATCTTCCGTTTCCTACTTTTCTTACAAGGTTTCCACAACTGGACGCTTAACCCGTTCCACATGATGGGTGTAGCTGGTATCTTAGGTGGTGCTTTATTATGTGCAATTCACGGTGCAACTGTAGAAAACACATTATTCGAAGATGGTGATGCGGCGAACACATTCCGTGCTTTCACTCCAACACAATCGGAAGAAACTTACTCAATGGTAACAGCAAACCGTTTCTGGTCGCAGATTTTCGGTGTAGCGTTTTCGAACAAGCGTTGGTTACACTTCTTTATGTTATTCGTACCTGTAGCAGGTATGTGGACTAGTGCAATCGGTATTGTAGGTTTAGCTTTAAACTTACGTGCTTACGATTTCGTATCACAAGAGCTTCGTGCTGCTGAAGATCCGGAATTTGAGACATTCTACACGAAGAACAACCTTCTAAACGAAGGTATTCGTTCATGGATGGCGGCTCAAGATCAACCTCATGAAAACTTTATCTTCCCAGAGGAGGTTTTACCACGTGGAAACGCCCTTTAATACAGTAATTGCAGGTCGAGATATTGAATCTACTGGATTTGCCTGGTGGTCAGGTAATGCACGTTTAATTAACGTATCCGGTAAATTATTAGGTGCACACGTTGCACACGCAGGTTTAATGGTTTTTTGGTGTGGAGCAATGACACTTTTCGAAGTTGCACACTACATTCCTGAAAAGCCTCTTTATGAACAAGGTTGTATTTTAATCCCACACCTAACAACGTTAGGTTGGGGTGTTGGACCTGGTGGTGAAGTTACGGACGTATATCCGTTCTTCGTTGTTGGTGTTTTACACTTAATTTCTTCTGCTGTTTTAGGCTTTGGTGGTGTGTACCACTCACTAATTGGTCCTGATACACTCGAAGAGTCATTCCCATTCTTCGGATATGATTGGCGTGATAAGAACAAAATGACAACAATTTTAGGAATCCACCTAATTTTATTAGGTATTGGTTGTTTCCTACTTGTTGCCAAAGCTTGTTTCGTTGGTGGTGTTTACGATACATGGGCTCCAGGTGGTGGAGATGTTAGAATTATCTCAGCTCCTACGTTAAACCCTTTAATCATTTTTGGTTATGTTCTAAAGTCGCCATTTGGTGGTGATGGATGGGTAATTAGTGTAGATAACATGGAAGACCTTGTTGGTGGTCACATTTGGCTAGGTTTCTTATGTGTTGTTGGTGGTATCTGGCATATCCTAACAAAGCCATTTGCATGGGCGCGTCGTACATTCGTATGGTCAGGTGAAGCTTACCTATCATACAGTTTAGCGGCACTTTCATTAATGGGTCTAACTGCAGCTGTTTTTGTTTGGTACAACAACACTGCTTACCCAAGTGAGTTCTATGGACCAACAGGTCCTGAAGCTTCGCAATCACAAGCTTTTACATTCCTAGTACGTGACCAACGTTTAGGTGCAAACGTTGCATCAGCGCAAGGTCCAACAGGTTTAGGTAAGTACCTAATGCGTTCGCCTTCTGGAGAGATTATCTTCGGTGGTGAGACAATGCGTTTCTGGGATATGCGTGCTCCTTGGGTTGAGCCACTTCGTGGTCCAAACGGATTAGATTTAAACAAAATCCGTAACGACATCCAGCCTTGGCAAGAGCGTCGAGCAGCTGAGTACATGACACATGCTCCATTAGGTGCGTTAAACTCGGTTGGTGGTGTAGCGACAGAGATTAACTCTGTAAACTACGTTTCACCAAGATCTTGGTTAACTTGTTCTCACTTCTTCTTAGGTTTCTTCCTATGGGTAGGACACCTATGGCATGCTGGTCGTGCGAGAGCAGCGGCAGCAGGATTTGAAAAAGGTATTAACCGTGAAAACGAGCCAGTACTTTCAATGCGTCCTTTAGATTAATCTACATTTCGCATAGCAAAAAACATACTTCCAGGTAAAAAATCTGGAAGTATGTTTTTTAATATATATATATCTTTAGTTCTTGACAAATAGGCCAAAAATCGACTACTATTTGGTTGTTAGAAGAGAAATTGGAGAGGTGGCAGAGTTGGTCGATTGCGTCTGATTTGAAATCAGATGAAGTGCAAGCTTCCGTGGGTTCGAATCCCACCTTCTCCGTTTAGTACGAATTAAAAGACTAAGTACCCGGTGTGGTATTTAAGAATAACTAATTACCAACTGGAAAGAAGTCTTTGGGGTCGGTGACTAGTGGTAACCTATTTCCTTGATAAGCTCTTATTTAAAAATACTAAGTAATAGAATTCTATATTACTCTCTAGCTAAGTAATAAGCGCTACAAGTTTAAATAGCTACGCTATAAATTATCTATAGATAAATTAATTGAGTGTTAATAGAAGATATCATTAAAGAATAAATATCTAAAAATGGTTTGATTTTATAGCTTAAAACCCTTTAAATTAGGTCAATCTGAAATGATAAAAGAAGAAGAGTTTAAACAATTTAGTTTAAACTCTTCTTCTTTTATCATTTCAGTTTTCTATTAAATAGAAGCCTTAATTATCTATCTTTATGCAGAAAAGTTCAGCTCTTATAACTACTAATGGGGTAAAATTTTAATCGGGCAAGAAGGGATTCGAACCCCTGACACCGTGGTTCGTAGCCACGTGCTCTAGTCCACTGAGCTACAAGCCCTTTGTAGTTCTATTATCTAATCTAAACGTTGGGTAACAAAATGTCAAGTGTATGTAAGCTGGGGCGGTAGGGATCGAACCTACGAATAGCGGAGTCAAAGTCCGATGCCTTACCACTTGGCGACGCCCCATACCCATCATATATGCTAAGAATATATCGATTTGTACAAAATTGTCAATTATTAATATCCAAGTATACAAAGATCAGTCTCAAAGACTGATCTTTGTAATTGCAAAAAATTAACCTTTCAGGTCAGTAAGAATCTTCTTAAGAAGTTCTTCATTCTCTGGGCTTAGTTTTTTCTCGGATTGAATACTTGAAATAAACTGTGGAGCGCTGTTACGAAGGTAGCTACGTAGTTTTTCTACGAATCCTTTAACCTCACTTACAGGAATAGTATCTAAGTACCCGTTAATACCAGCATAAATGATAGCTACTTGCTCTTCAACCGAAATTGGAGAGTTTTGCTTTTGCTTTAACATCTCACGTAATCTTACACCTCGTGCTAATTCCGCTTGTGTGGCCGCATCTAGGTCCGAAGCAAATTGTGAAAAAGCTTCTAACTCAGCAAATTGTGCTAATTCAAGCTTCAGTTTACCTGCAACTTGCTTCATTGCTTTTGTTTGTGCCGCTGAACCAACACGAGATACCGAAATACCTACATTAATGGCTGGTCGGATTCCAGAGTTAAATAGGTCTCCTGATAAGAAGATTTGACCGTCTGTAATTGAAATTACGTTTGTCGGGATGTATGCAGATACATCACCAGCTTGTGTTTCAATAATTGGTAAGGCTGTCATACTTCCACCACCTAGTGAATCACTTAATTTCGCTGCACGTTCAAGTAAACGCGAGTGAAGGTAGAAAACATCGCCAGGGTATGCCTCACGGCCTGGTGGACGACGTAAAAGAAGAGACATCTGACGGTATGCAGATGCTTGCTTCGTTAAATCGTCATATACGATTACCGTTGCTTTTCCTTTGTACATGAAGTACTCAGCTAAAGCTGCTCCTGTATAAGGGGCAATGTATTGAAGTGTCGCTGGTTCATCAGCATTTGCTGCAACAATAATTGTATAACCTAAAGCACCTTTATCTTCTAGTGTTGAAACAACACCAGCAACCGAAGAAGCTTTTTGTCCAATTGCTACATATACACAAATAACATCTTCTGCTTTTTGGTTAATAATTGTATCAATCGCTACAGAACTCTTACCTGTCTGACGGTCTCCAATAATTAGCTCACGTTGTCCACGTCCAATTGGGATCATTGAGTCAATTGCTGTAATACCTGTTTGAACAGGCTCACATACTGACTTTCTTGTAATAATTCCTGGTGCCATTGATTCCACTAAACGTGTCTCCGATGAAGGAATATCACCTTTTCCATCAATTGGTTTCGCAAGCGAGTTAACAACTCGCCCTAAGAAAGCATCTCCAACAGGAACTTGAGCAATTTTACCTGTTGAACGTACTGCACTACCTTCTAAGATTCCTAAACCAGGCCCCATTAAAACGGCACCAACGTTATCATTCTCTAGGTTTAAGGCAATACCAACAGTTGAGTCATCAAATTCAAGAAGTTCACCTGCCATTACTTGTTCTAGGCCATAGACACGAGCAATACCATCTCCAATCTGTAAGACTGTTCCTACATTATCGATTTGAACTTCTTGGTCGTAACTTTCAATTTGTTGACGAATAATGTTGCTAATTTCGTCAGGTCTAATGTTAATCATATTCTTGCCGAATTTACTCTTTGACTAAATAATTTAGATAAGTACGGTTACAAAAAAGTATTTTGCCTTAACTCCTTGAAATGAGCTTAAACTGCTCCAAGAAGAGTACTAATTTGTTTTAGTTGACCGCGTATACTTGTATCAATTAATTTTGATCCAATCTCGATTGTAAAACCACCGATTAGCTGTGGATCTACTTTAAGTGCAAGTTTAATCTGCTTAGCGCCGGTAATCTTTTTCAATTTCTCCGCAATAGTCTTTTGCTGTTGCGCTGATAATTGAACAGAAGATGTTACTTTTGCAATCTCAATGGATTCTTCTTTATATGATAATTCTAGGAATTTGTATGCAATACCATCAAGGTAAGCAATACGTCCTCTATCGACTAATAACATTAAAAATGTTAATGTTTTTTCACCGATTTGCTCGCCAAGAACATCTTTTAAAACGCCTTTTTTAGCATCACGAGTGATTAAAGGGTTTCCCAGAAATTTCTTTAGGTCGCTAGAATTAGCTAAAAATTGCGAAACGATATTAATATCGTTTGTAGTCTCTTTTAAAGAACTGTTCGCGTTAGCTAACTCTAAAAGTGCTTCTGCATAAGGCACAGCAATTTTAACAACTAACATAATTTAGCCTTCTAATTTAGAAATATTTTTATCGATAATTTGTTGCTGTAAATTAACGTCTAATTTACCCTCAAGTTGTAGAGTTACACGTTGAAGAGCCAAAGTAACAACATACTCTGAAATTTCCTTACGGATTTTCTTTTCAATAGTTCCAATTTGACCTTTTGCCGACGCAGTTAAGCGCTCGATTTCGGCTTTTCCATCGGTTAAAATTCCACTTTTAACTTGCTTCGCAGTTGCTTCCGCTTCTTCTTTTAAAGAAGTGATTACAAGTTGCGCTTGGGCTAGTTGCTTTTCGCTTTCTGTTAATTTAGTTACAGCCTGTTCTAGACGTTCTTCAGATTCTTGAATTGCACCTACAATTTTTTGTTGTCTTTCGGCTAAACTTTCCGACAACGCTGTACTACCAAGCTTAAAAATTCCACCGCCAAGTATTACAATGTTAATAAGGTTCGCTTCAAAGATATCTAAATTCAGACCGAAGGACCCTTCATTTGCTAGGAGCCCTGTGACAGTATTTAGAGTTTGAGTGTATAGATGCATGCTCTTTTAATAAATATTGAATTACAAAATTTAAAGAACCACTTTGCCCAGTAATTTCTCTTTGATTAATTGACTTAATTCATCGATTTGGGTCTCAAGTTGTTGTAAAGCAAGCTTTTTTTGTGCTTCAAGTTCTTTATTTGTTTGAGCGATTAGACTCGCTGCATCTGCTCGCGCTTGAGTAATTTCTTGGGCGACAATTCCTTTTGCTTCACTTTCCGCTTTTGCAATTACGTCTTGAGCTCCTGTTTTCGCTTCTTTTAGCTGGGTTTCGTATTGCTCACAAAGCTCATCCGCCTTTAACAGTTTTGCTGAGGCTTCAGCAAGGTTGTTACTGATGAATGTTTCACGCTCTTCGAGTAATTTCCCGATTGGCTTATAAAAGATAAACGTTAATAAAACAGTAAGTAAAATGAATTGTAAAGCTTGAAGAGGTAATGTGGCGTTAAAATCAAATAAACCACCAGCTGCTTCGGATAATGTAACGGCATTCGTTACAAGCATTATAAGGTTATTCATTTTTACTTTGTGAATAAATGCGTTTTAAAATAGCGCTTAGTTTTAAACTAAGCGCTTTCGAGTATTTATTAACCTGCAAATGGGTTTGCGAATAATAAACAAAGAGCTACTACTAGACCATAGATTGTTAGTGACTCCATGAATGCTAGAGATAGAAGAAGAGTACCACGGATCTTACCTTCTGCTTCAGGTTGACGTGCTAAACCTTCTACTGCTTGTGCAGCTGCTGTACCTTGTCCAATTCCTGGTCCGATTGACGCTAGACCAATAGCTAATCCTGCTGCAATAACTGATGCACCTGATACGATAGGGTTCATAATTAGTGGTTTTGTTTTTTAATACAAATATAATTTCGACGGATAAAATCCGAATTCTATTAATTACTCGATTGATTCACCGATGTAAGCTGCCGATAAAGTGGCAAAAATAAGTGCCTGTACAGAACTAGCAAATATTCCCAGAATCATAACTGGTAAAGGAATAAATACTGGAACTAGTAAACAGAAAACTGATACAACGATTTCATCCGCAACTACGTTTCCGAAAAGTCGGAAGCTAAGTGATAGCGGCTTTGAGAAATCTTCTAATATATTAATAGGTAAAAAAAGCGGAGATGGCGAGATATATCTTGCGAAGAATCCAAGCCCTTTTTCTTTAAATCCAGCGTAAAAATAACTGATTGACGTTAGTAATGATAAAGCAACCGTAGTATTAATATCATTTGTTGGGGCTGCTAATTCACCTTCTGGAAGTTGGATTAACTTCCAAGGGATTAACGCACCTAACCAGTTAGCTACAAAGATAAATAAGAAAATTGTTCCCACATATGGGACCCATGGACGATAGTGGTATTCTCCAATTTCGCCTTTCGCGATACCTGCTACGTATTCGAAAACAGATTCGAGAAAATTTTGTATTCCTTTTGGAATTTGCTCAAGTTTAGATGTACCCACAACAGCGAGACCTAAGATGATTGCAAGTACAAGCCAAGTAACTAATAGAACTTGTCCGTGTACTGTAAATCCTCCTATTTCCCAATAGAGATGGGTACCAACTTCGACAGCAGCTAATGAAAAAAACATAAACGAAAGACTAATTCGAAGTAAGTAATGCAATTTTTTTCTTGCTTGATTATTATTATACCTAGGTGTATTCCAGCCTGGTCAATATAAGAAGATTTTCTATAATTAAGTTTGATTAAAAATAAAAATAGTGCTTGTGAGCTTCATAAAGCTAAACTAAAGAAAGATTCGCTTTGAGGTAATTAATTTTTTAATTACCCCAAAGCGAATTCTTTTAGGTTACCCACTTATCGTTATTGGTAACTTTGCTTTCCTTCTAGAATACCGTCAGCTAAAGTTGAAATAATAAGTTTCACAGAACGTACAGCATCGTCGTTTGCCGGAATTGGTATATCGACTAAATTTGGGTCGCAATTTGTATCTAAAATTGAAATAATCGGAATCCCTAATTTTCTACACTCTAGTAATGCCGTAGTTTCGCGTTTCGGATCTACAAGAATAACAATATCAGGGATTTGTGTCATATTTATTAAGCCCCGTAAGTTATGACTTAATTTCTCCTGCTCACGACGTAAAAATGCGGCTTCTTTTTTTGGTAAGCGATCTAACGTCCCATCTTCTTCTTTTGCATCTAACTCTTTTAGGTATTCAACCCTTTTTTGGACTGTCGACCAGTTTGTTAGAATTCCGCCTAACCAACGGTTGTTAACATAATGGCCACCACATCGTTGCGCTTCTTCAGCAATAATAGAAGCGGCTTGTCTTTTTGTTCCAACAAATAAAAAGCTCTTTTTTTCCTGACTCGCTTTTTGTACGAATTCATACGCGTGTGTTAAAAGTCGCGCAGTTTGAACTAAATCAATAACATGGATACCATTTCGTTCAGCATAAATGTAGGGGAACATCTTCGGGTTCCACCGACTTGCTTGGTGACCGAAATGTACACCTGCGTCTAACAATTCACCTAATGTAACTACAGTCATAATATTCTTTTTTATTTTCGAAATCTAAGTAACTTAAAGAAATAATTGGGGACAAAATAATGAATTAAATTTTACGTGAGTAGTACTCAATCACAAATAATTCGTTTAATTTTAATGCAACCCATTCACGGTCAACAATTCCTAAGACTTTAGCTGTTAAACTTTTTTTGTCAAAATCTAGGTGTTGAGGCGATTGTGATAAGGAAGGTGATTCTAAATAAGTATTGACTAAACTTTTTGACGCGGCATTATCGCGGACAGATAAAACATCTCCTGGTTGACATTGATAACTAGGGATAGAGACACGTGTATTATTTACTTGAATATGTTTATGACTAACAAGCTGCCTAGCTGCAGCAATAGTTGGTGCTAAACCTAATCTAAAAATAAGATTGTCTAAACGCATTTCTAGAAGCTGAAGTAAAATAGTACCGGTTGTACCTTTAATACCTTTAGCTTGTCGAATGTAATTCATTAATTGCTTTTCTGAGATTCCATAATTAAATCTCAACTTTTGCTTTTCCTCTAAACGAATACCATATTGGGTAGGCTTTTTTTGAACTGCCCCATGTTGGCCTGGTCTACTTGTTCGTTTGGCAATTTTACTCGTTAAACCGGGTAAATCTCCCAAACGGCGTGTTATACGCAATTTTGCTCCTCTATAACGAGCCATAATTTTTTTTGCTTAAATTAAAATTTTCCACCTATGCAATAATACTATATTTCTCGAAAAAAATAAAATAAAAAATGTTTTAGAGTTTTTATTCTTTTTTAACAAGACGTAGATCTAAAATATTCTCGGATAGAGGTTTAGCTTCACGATGAAAAGTTGCATCTATTTCACCTTTTTCTCTGGCTAACCTTTCTTGATTTTCTAAATAATTAAATCCCGTTCCAGCAGGAATTAAACGACCAATGATTACATTTTCTTTAAGCCCAGTTAACCAATCTTTTCGACCTTCAATTGCTGCTTCAGTTAAAACCCGTGTCGTTTCTTGGAAACTCGCAGCGGAAATAAAACTATCACTATTTAAAGATGCTTTAGTAATACCCAACAGTAAGGGAACATAAGATGGTGGTATTTCCCCTTTGTTTTCAGCAACTAAAGCAATGTCTGCCATTTTTTGGAAATTTAAAACTTCACCTGGTAGAAATGTTGTTGTTCCACTATCTTCAATACAAACTTTTGATGTCATCTGCTTAACAATAAGCTCGACGTGTTTATCTGCAATATCAACTCCTTGTGAACGATAGGTTCTTTGAATTTCACCAATTAAAAATAACTGTAAGAGCTTAAAACTCAGTTTACAAGCTTCAAACGAAGTATAACGATTTTTAAAGTATGAAAATAAAGTCTCTAATTTAGTATGCGGGCTTATTAAACCATCTGTTAAAGCGGAACTAACTTCAACAAAATCGCCAGAGTTAAATTTAGTTTTAATGCCGGGTTTAAGTGCCAAAGTTTGAACCTCATTATCTAAACCGATAAGCTGTACAGTTGACTCTCCGTGTTTATTGAATCGGACATATGCATAGCCTGGACAAGGAGCTAAAAGCGCATTATGTAATACTTTACGGGCCTCTAGAAGCTCTTCTACTTTTGGTAAACCTTGAACAATATCGGTTGTTTTAATTGTTTCATAAACAAGAGTAGCTAGGATATCACCGGCTTTTACTAAATTGTTTGAGGTCGCATGTAATATAGTTCCCGCGGAAATTAAATAAGGCTGGCTTAAACGAATTAGAATATGGTCTTCGAATATTTCTAGAATTTGGCCAGAGTAAGGTGATTTAATATTGTCATTTAATAGGGTACCAATTCTAACTAAATCTCCTACCGAAACTTTTTTTAAAAGTTCAACATTTGGACAAAAAACCTTTTTTAGGTCGGAAGGATTTAAAATTAATACTTCCTTCATATTGCCACTATTTAAGTGCGGATTTATGGCGGCTAACTTATTTACTAACCCTGCTGTCGTTTCAATTTGGCCAATTAATGTATTCGATGCAACATATTGTTTATTTGAAACAAAATTCCGCGTAGTTGTTGGCAAGCTTGAATGTGAACTTTTTCGGTTGTTTTCAAATGTCTTAATCACTTCGTATAAAGCAATTTTAAGACACGATTTTCCAAGCACTTTACTTGGGGTAAATTCGAGTCTTGGTTCAAGTCCTTGTTGTTCTTGCTTAAAATCAAAAACAATAAACGTTTGTAGTAAATTTATACCATTATTTGAAATGATCTTTTCCCAATTTTTATAGAAAACTCGTTTAATAACTTTTAATTTAATATGTTCGTGTGAATTATAAGGGAAAAATGATTGCGATAAAGAAAGATCTTCTTCTTTAGGAACTTCAAAAACTTGAACAGGTCGGGCTAATATATATTGCTTTTCATTTAGTTCAAAAAATTCTAAGTAAACTAGTTGTTGGGCGATAATTTTTCCTGGAACAATAAAGTTTCCTGGTTTAACGAATCGATCAGATTTGTCAAAAATTTGGCTTTCAGCTGACGTTAATTCAAATAATTCCCCAGGTTTTATAGTTACTTCTTGCTCTGCCTCTTTAATTTGAAAAAATCCGCCAACTTTTGAGAATGTATTTGGCATAATTTCTTCACCTACCCCTATGATGCTTTCATTTTTGCTGAAACTTAGGCGGACTTCATCGAGAGTCGAGAATTTAAAAGTTTCTTCAGGAATCCAATAAAAATAACCTTCAAATAAATTTTTAACGCTTTTTCTTTTTTTCGATGCTTGAGGATTTTCTAAACTGTAGGTAACAATACCACCTGTCGTTGTACGATATGTATTGTCATCTAAAACCGCAATCGTATCTCCCTGTTTTAAAACACTGTTTGGTTCAGTTGTAAGTTGAAACTGAAAATCTTGATTGTCTGTCTTAATTTGTAAACGCGAACTATTTTCTACTTTTTCATTAATAAAGGCATTTGTTAACGTAACAGAAAAATTTTGGACACAAATACCGTTACCGTTACCGTTACCGTTGTCACTCTTATCAATTTGTACCCAACCTGGGTATTTGTTATAAAGAGGTGTTCGACTTAAAAGTGTATTTTTCGATAAATTTAAACTTGGCTTAAGAAGTGTTTCAGAAAAAGCTGGCAGCTCATAAAATGAACCTTGTAGAATCCAAATTAGACCCGCTTTATTATTCGTTTTATATGTATTGCCTTGTTTATCTGCTTGAACTTTAACATCTAGGGCATTAAAGAAAACTTCACCACTTGTTTCACTATATATTTCTTTTTGTTCTTCTTCTAGAATTAAATTTGTATCTTTTTGAATTTCCGCAATAATTTCATTTTCGTAGACATACTGGTCTGTATTAACAAGAAGTAAACTTTCGGTTGGAATTTCAAAAGAAATAGTTGTCCCAAATGAATTTTTTATTATTAAATTAACCTCTTCTTTTAACCGGAAACCCATTTTCCCGTGCATTGTTCGAAATAAACTTGCTTTATGCCCTTCCCAATATTCAATTTTACCCTCCATGGGTGATCTAACTTGACGCGTTAAGTCACCAGAAAATACACCCCCGGTATGAAATGTTCGCATTGTTAATTGCGTACCTGGTTCACCGATTGATTGAGCCGCTACAATTCCGACAGCTTCACCTAAATCGACTAATTTTGAATGTGAAAGGTGCCACCCATAACAATTTTGGCATACAGACCGCGTTGAAGTACAAGTTAACGAAGAGCGAACCTTAATTGGGCTATGGTCTTTTAAAGTTTTTAAAGTTTGTAAAAATGTTTCTGTTATTTCAGTATTAGCAGGCGCAAATAAATTACCTTCTTGAGTAAATATTGGCTCAGCAAGTAACCGGCCGCGTAAATTTAAGAAATTATTAGACGCTAATTCCGTGGCCCATAGTCCTTCTGTAGTTCCACAATCATTTTCACGAACAATAATATCTTGGGCTACGTCAACTAAACGTCTCGTTAAATATCCCGAATCTGCTGTTCGCAGGGCTGTATCTACCAATCCTTTTCTTGCACCGTACGAAGAAATAATATACTCGGTTACGGTTAGACCTTCTCGAAAGTTACTTTTAATTGGTAAATCAATAATTTGACCTTGAGGGTTAGACATTAAACCCCTCATCCCCACTAGCTGACGTACTTGCGAGATATTTCCTCGTGCTCCCGAAAAGGCCATAATATAAAGCGGGTTTAACGGGTCACTTTCACGAAAATAAGTTAAAACATCATCTTTTAAAAAGTTATTTGCATTATTCCAAATATCAATTGTTTTTTGGAATTTTTCAACACTTGTTATACTACCGATTTCATAACGTTTTTGTGTAGTCTCAACTTCATTACGGGTTAAACCAATTAACTCTCGTTTTTTTGCAGGAACACGCAGATCTTCAACACTTAAAGAAACGCCTGATTGTGTGGCAAAATGAAATGTCAGATTTTTTACACGATCTGCAATAATTGAAGATTTTACAATACCGTAGTTTAAAAATGCTTGGTACATTAAGTCTTTTAAACTACGTTTATTAATTAAGTTGTTCTCAAAAGAATGGATCTTTTTAAAGTCTGGTTGCATGGGAATGTGTTATTGGAAAATCTCATTTAAAAGAATTCGACCGGGTGTTGTTCTAATATATTTTGTTTTGATGTCTTGTGAACTAGACTGCTTAGATTTAATATCAGCTCCATGCGTCAAAATTAGATTTCCACTTTGCGTTTGCGAACAAGTTTCATCTTCAGTTAAATCTACATTATTACAACGTACCCAAATAAAAGTATGTAAATGAATTTGTGAATTTTGGTAAGCCAAAATTGCATCTTCAAAATCGGAAAAATAATGATTTTTGTTTAATTGTTGTGAGGGATTATTCACAGTTAAGTAAAAACATCCTAATACCATATCTTGACTTGGTGTTAAAATGGCATCACCTGTTGCAGGGGAAAGAAAATTATTAGGTGCTAACATTAATAGCCTAGCCTCACTTTGGGCCTCTAAAGAGAGTGGTATATGTACAGCCATTTGGTCTCCATCAAAATCTGCATTGAATGCTGGACAAACTAAAGGATGCAAACGAATTGCGCGACCACTTACTAAGATGGGTTCAAAAGATTGTATTCCTAAACGGTGTAAAGTCGGGGCTCTATTTAGAAGAATGGGGTGTCCTTCCATTACATTTGCTAATATTTCCCAAGCAAGTGGGCCGTTTTTTTGAATAATACTTTTTGCAGCTTTAATATTATTTACAAGGCCTTCATAAATTAACCGGTGAATAACAAATGGTTGAAATAATTCAATGGCCATTTCGCTCGGTAAACCACATTGATTTAACTTTAATTCAGGCCCAACTATAATAACTGATCGGCCGGAATAATCGACTCTTTTCCCTAAAAGATTTTGTCTAAATCGACCCTGCTTTCCTTCAATAATATCTGATAAAGATTTAAGGGGACGATTATTTAAACCTACAACTGCCCGACCCCGCTTACCATTATCTATTAAAGCATCAACAGCTTCTTGAAGCATTCGTTTTTCATTACGGATAATTAATTCTGGAGCTACAATTTCCTGTAGTCGTGCTAAACGATTATTTCGATTAATTACACGTCTATATAAATCATTTAAATCAGAAGTGGCAAATCGGCCCCCATCAAGTTGCACCATCGGCCTTAAATCTGGAGGTAAAACAGGTAAAATGTCCAAAATCATCCATGTAGGATCGAATTTTGAAGCAATAAATTGATTTATAACACGAAGTCTGCGGATTAGTTTTTCGCTGAAAAAACGCTTTGCAAATGGCAGTAATTCGCGAATTTCACTTGCACTTTGTTGTAAATCGACATTCTTTAAAAGAGTTTTTATGGCTTCAGCTCCAATTGATATGGTATTTTCTTTTAACGAAAAATCATCATTATAATCAATCGCGAGCCAATCAGCTTCGCTAAGCAGTTGTTGATATGATAAATTTAAGTCCTTATTTGCTTTCGTCACTACGTAAGAATTAAAGTAGACAATTTGCTCTAACTCTTTTACAGTCATACCTAAAATCAAAGCAATTTTACTAGGGCGACCTTTTACATACCATACATGTGTGACTGAAGAAGCCAACTCAATAAAACCCATTCTATGGCGTCGAACCTTTGAGTCTATTATTTCCACCCCGCAGCGTTCACAAACGATTCCTTTATGGCGGATTCTTTTATATTTTCCGCAGTGACATTCCCAATCATTAACAGGACCAAAAACCCTCTCACAAAATAACCCATTCATTTCTGGTTTTAATGTTCGGTAATTTATCGTTTCGGGTTTTGTAATTTCTCCAACTACTTGGCCATTTGGAAGTTTACGTTCTCCCCATTCTCGTATTCGAGAAGGGGAAGCTAAATTGATTTTTACATAGTCAAAAGATCTATCCATTTTTACGATTTGTCGTCCCCATGGGGCATATTAAATTACTTTTAAAATATGTATAACAACTTATATAGCAAAATTAAGGTGTTGTTCCACGGGTTAATAAATAATTATTTGCAACTGACTGATCGTCCCGTGAGCTATTTAGCTCTGACATTAAATTAATTTCTTTATCTTCTGTTAATAGAGTTGTATCTTCTATTTTGTAAGCAGCAATATCCAAACATAATGCCTGTAGCTCGCGAAGTAAAACTTTAAAAGATTCAGGTGTTCCCGGTCGAGGAATCGGGTAGCCTTTAACAATCGCATTTAATGTTTCATTCCTTCCTTGCATATCGTCAGATTTAATCGTCAGCAATTCTTGTAAAGTATAGGCTGCCCCAAAAGCTTCTAGAGCCCATACTTCCATTTCACCCAATCTTTGCCCACCTTGCTGTGCACGCCCACCTAACGGTTGTTGTGTAACAAGTGAGTATGGTCCAGTTGAACGTGCATGGATTTTATCATCTACAAGATGGACTAACTTTAATACATAAGCACGCCCCACTGTAATTGGATTATCGAACATTTCTCCAGTTTGCCCATCTGTTAGCATCATTTTACCTGGATGCTGGGTTGAAAAAATCCATGGTTGTTTCTCTGCAGCTTCCATTAAAGTATTATTTACGAAACCTCGCGATGCTTCCACACCATTCATTTCATCAAAAGGTATTACTTTAAATCGTGCATTTAGGTGTTCTGCTGCTAAGCCTAATAAACATTCAAATATCTGCCCTACATTCATTCGTGATGGAACTCCCAACGGATTTAACAGGATATCGACAGGCGTTCCATCAGGAAGATAAGGCATATCTTGTCGTGGCAAGATTTTTGAAATAATGCCCTTATTTCCATGGCGACCGGCAACTTTATCCCCAATCTGTATTTTACGGATTTGGGCAATATAAACTTTTATAACCTCATTAGTGCCTGGTGACAGATCATCTTGGTTCGCCCGAGAAAAAATCTTAACATCTAAAACTCGTCCATTGACACCATGGTGTAATTTTAAGGACGTATTTCTAACATCGCGAGATTTTTCACCAAAAATCGCTCGAAGTAACTTACCTTCAGGTAAATAATCCGACTCACCTTTGGGAGTTAATTTCCCAACTAATATATCGCCAGGTTCAACCCACGAGCCAATATGAATAATTCCATTTTCATCAAGTTTCGATAAACTTTTTTCATTGACATTTGGTAAATCACGGGTTATTTCCTCCGCTCCAAGTTTTGTCTGGCGAGATTCAATTTCAAATTTTTCAATATGAATTGAAGTATGCAGATCGTCATATAATAAACGCTCATTAACAACAAAAGCATCTTCATAATTATATCCCTCCCACGGCATGTAAGCGATTAAAATGTTTTGCCCAACTGCCAATTCACCAGTTTCCGTTGAAGTACCATCAGCTAAAAGCTGTCCTACGCGAACTTTTTCATATAATGAAACGCATGGTTTTTGATTAATACAAGTATCCTGATTAGAACGCTTGTATTTTGTTAAATTGTAAATTAACTGATTACCATTTTTATCTTGGACCACAATTTGCTCATCCGATAAAGTAACAACTTTACCGCAATTAGAACTTAAAATTGCCATGCCAGAATCACGTGCTGTTTGACTTTCCAAACCTGTTCCTACAAGTGGCGCATCAGCATATAGTAAAGGAACTGATTGACGTTGCATATTTGATCCCATTAGGGCTCGGTTAGCATCATCATGTTCTAAAAATGGAATTAATGAAGTTGCTAATGAAACAACTTGGATTGGTGAAACGGCAATGTAGTCGACTTCATTTTTTGAAACTGTAACAATATTTTGTTGGTAGCGTACAGGGACATCGGGTTGCTTTAGAACACCATGTTCATCAGTGGCGACATCACCCGCAGCTAACTTATATTGTTCCTCTGCGATCGCATCCAAATAAATTGGAGGTAGATCTTTTAAAACCTTTCCTTGTTTAACTTTATAAAACGGAGTTTCAATAAAGCCATAAGCATTAATTTTCCCGTATGTAGACAAAGATCCAATTAGACCAGCATTTGGACCTTCTGGAGTTTCTACAGGACATATTCGACCATACTGACTTGGGTGAATATCACGAACAACAAATCCGGCGCGATCACGTGCTATACCCCCTGGCCCCAAAACCGATATCCGCCTTTTATGTGTTAATTCCGCCAATGGGTTAGTTTGGTCCATAAATTGGGATAATGGGTTTGAACCAAAGAATTCGCGAATAGATGCAGCAAGAGGCTTAGGGTTAACAAGTGTATTAACACGGAGATAAGAGTGCTCGCAAATGGCCATACGTTCTCTAACAACACGTTCGAGGCGATTTAAGCCAATACGAATTTGATTCGCCATCAATTCTCCAACTGATCTTATACGTCTATTTCCTAAATGATCAATGTCATCACTTACAATCGGCATGAAGCGGAACCTTATTAACTGATTAATGATACCGATTAGGTCTAAAGAAGTTAAAATTCGAACATCTGAATCAATGTCGAGCATTAGGGCCTGATTTAACTTATGGCGACCGACGTAGCCTAAATCATACTTTTTAGAATCGAAAAATTTTGCATATAATAATTTTTGACACCCTTTTGCAGTAGCCGGTTCTTCTGGTTTTAGATGGCTATGGACTTCTAACAAACATTGTTCCGTTGTTAGTTGCTCGTCAGTATTGCTCGTTTTTCGGAAATAATTAATATTTTCAATTGAGTTAAAAATTTCTTGATTATCTAGTCCGAGGGCCTTAAGAAAAACAAAAATTGAGAATTTTTTTGCTTTATCAATTTTTATGTATACTAAGTCATCCTTATCAATCTCAAATTTAACCCACGTACCTCGATTAGAGATCAAGCTTGCTGTATAAATTCTAACCCCTTGTTTATCTGCCTCACTTTTATAGTAAATACCAGGGCTACGAACAATCTGATTAATTATAATACGTTCAATTCCATTTACTAAAAATGTTCCGCTATCCGTCATAAGTGGTATGTCACCTAAAAAGACTTGCTTTTCTTGTGGGTCGGCTCCTTCTAGGTAATTAAGTTGGGCACGGATAAAAATACGAACACTATAAGTTGCATCTTTACGCTTTGCTTCTTCTAAAGTATAACGGGGAGGATTTATAGTATAAAATTTTGTTGCAAAATTTAATTCCAAATCGCCTAAATAATCTCGTATAACTGAGAAAGTACGAAGCTCTTGAACAAAACCTTTTTCAAGAAACCAACAATAACTTGCTCGTTGAACGTCAAGTAGATTAGGCAAAAGATACTTATAAATATTTTTGTTTCGATCAAGCATTATGTAATCCGCATCTTATATGCAATAAATTTTAGGTAAATTTTCGAAGGCAATAAAATATTTTACGATACTTTTGGGGAAAGAGAATGGAAATTTTAATAAAATTATATTATTGAACAATCTTTTGAAACATATAACCTGTACCACGAGCTGTAAGAATTAAGTCGGGTTTACCTGGGTCAATTTCAAGTTTTGATCGCAAGCGTGAAATATGAACGTCAACAACTCGCGTATCCAAATAACGCTCAGGAGTATAGCCCCAAACCGTATCTAAAATATACGCTCGTGATAAACGTTCACCTGCATTTGTAATCAATAATTCAAGTAAACTAAATTCAATTCCCGTTAGACGCACACGTGCATTGTCACGAAAAACTTGTTGCTTTTGCGTATTAATAGTTAGGTTTCCAATTTGAAAAAGATACTTATTCGAACTATAGTTACTTGTTTTTTCGCTTCTCCGTAAAAGAGATCTAACACGTGCTTCTAATTCTTTAGGGTAAAAAGGCTTAATAACATAATCGTCGGCACCGAATTCGAGCCCCATAACACGATCAGATATGTCACCACGTGCAGTTAGCATAATAATCGGCACGTTTGACTTTTTTCGCAGTTCACTACAAACCGTATAACCATCGAGTTTAGGCAACATAATATCTAAAATTACTAAATTAGGTTGTTCTTGATGAAATAACCGAATTGCTTCCTCACCATCAGAAGCCGAGATTACATTATACCCTCTAATTGTGAGACGTGTTTCTAAAATCTTACGAATATTTGATTCATCATCCACAACTAATATTTTCTCTTTCGGTGATATCCCGGTCACAGGTTTGGTTCGTTAAAAATTTTATGCTCGGACTTTATAAAACTGAAAATGAATGCCTGCAGGAAAAAAGGTACATATTCTAGTATTTAAAGAAAAAATTGCCCGAGTAATTTTTTCCACTCTGGATTTTCTAAGTGGTGGTAAGTATAATTAATAATATAGGCGAGCGTAGCCAAGTGGTTAAGGCACTGGGTTGTGGTTCCAGCATTCGCGGGTTCGATTCCCGTCGTTCGCCCGACTAGAAATAAAAGGTTTTGGGTTATGCTTCGAGTTACTCTGTTTCTAAAAACACATTTAAGTATTTTGCTAAGGTTACTGCCTCATTTTCAATCTTGTTAAGAGCCGCTGGTTGATCAACTCCTGTTAATGGTATTTCACGGCTATCTTTTAAACATAAAAATAACTGACGTCTTGGGTTTAAGCCTTCCGTTACTCGAACTTTTATTGACTTAACTACTTCACTTGGAAATGTTAAATTTAATTCCCTATTTTTACCAGGAAAACCTTTACGATACACTGTAATGTGATCAGCATTGTAATCATTATAACCAAATCCTACGTCCCAAATAATAGTTAAACAAAGGAAAAGGCCTAAAATAAGTGCAACAGTTCCGTAAAACATTAAAATAATTCCTTGGGGAATAAAGGCAATACTGCTGGCGTCTGAGAAAATTAATAAATTGGTATTAAAATAGCTTGAGCAGCCATTTAAAAAAAAGCCTAAACCACCTGATGTAATAGTTAATGCCCAAAAAATATTACTTAAGCGACGAGACCCACTGATATATGTCCGCATTCTGAATAAAATTTAAAACTATTTTTAATATAAACCTTAGGTACAAGTCAGCCCCACAAGCAAATGCTTTGTTCAACAAACTTTTGCTTAGCAAGCATAATTTATCCATTATACAAATTACAGACTGACAAGTACTTTAGTTTTGGAAAGAACTAAATTAATCGGATGCTTCTTAACCCGAAGTATAATCCTGCGGCTAAGCTAAACATTAAAGTCATTAGTAAAATATAACCAATAAGAGCGCTCATAGTATTTTACATTTAAAATATTTAATTATATAAACTTAATATTATCACAAAAACCCACCGTTTTAAAAAGAAAAACCACCACACAATCATAACAGGTTTTAAAAACCTGAAAACTTGACACCAATTTGAATTAATTGCTACCCTGTAAGTGTTATTTATTTACGAAATTAATAAATTTATGGCTCACAAAAAAGGAGCAGGTAGTACAAAAAACGGACGTGATTCCAATTCTAAACGTCTAGGCGTTAAGGTTTATGGAAATCAAGCAGTAAAAGCTGGCGGAATAATCATCAGACAACGTGGATTAACATTTAAACCAGGCTCTAATGTTGGGGTTGGAAAAGACTATACCTTATTTGCTTTAAAAGAAGGACTTGTAAAATTTGAAAAAATGAAAGGGGTATCAACTGTATCTCTTGATACAACTTCAGTAGATATCTAAAAAACTAATTTTCTAACCCTCCCTAAGGAAGCGGTTGACCTGCATCTAATTTTTTGATACTATCTGTATAAGAAAGCAAAATATTTTCGCGCTCTTAGTTCAGTTGGTAGAACGTAGGTTTCCAAAACCTGATGTCGAGGGTTCAAGTCCTTCAGGGCGTGATTTTTAAGATGTTTAAACATTTTCAAATGTGGAGAGGTGGCTGAGTGGTTGAAAGCTTCAGATTGCTAATCTGATGTACGCTTCATCGTGTACCGTGGGTTCGAATCCCATCCTCTCCTTTTTGCAAGCATAAGAAGTTTTTCTTTTACCTTATAAAGGTGATATAATACAAATTATATCGTGGTATAATTTCTTTTAATAAAAGGTACGAATAAAAAATGGATTTACTAAGTTTAGGTTGGTCATCGTTGATGGTTATGTTTAGCTTCTCTTTAGCCTTAGTTGTATGGGGCCGTAATGGGTTCTAATGCGCTATTAGAAACTAAAAGAATTAATTTTCAATTTTAAATAAATATCAAAAAAAAATGGCTAAAGAAATTTTCACGATAGCTGGTGTTATGTGGGCATTAGTGCTAACAGGATTAAGCGTAGGTTTTGGTCTTTTAAAAATTCAAGGAGAATAAAATTTGCTCCTTGAAAATTCAACCAAAAAATAAACATATATGGGCATATATGAAAATGTATGGATTTTAATTAGTTTGGTAATTATTGTAGTAATATTATCAACCGATCCCAAAAGTTCCACAAATAGTATTGGAAACAATAACATAACTTTAATGTTTTCAAGTATTAGCGAAAGTCAAAAATTCATAAGGAATTTCTCGTGGATACTTATTGTAGCATTTTATTTTCTAACAGTTCTTCTTAGCTACTTGAACTAACAAATTTTATGTTACTAAATGAAAACAGGCGAATAACAATTGTAATTCGCCTGTATCTATCTTATAGATTTAAGCAAAGAAGCTGATATTATCTAAAAGAACATATGCAACACTTGCTCCCCCAAATGCGCCAATCGAAAAGCCACTTGTAAAGTTACGCCAACCTTTTGCGGATTCTAAATTTTCTCCACCTTCAGTCCCTTGAAATGACGCAAGGCCATAAATAGTTAATCCAAGAGTTAAAATTAGGATTAAACCAAAAGCTGAAAATAAACCAACAAGTAAAGCGTTAGGCGAATTACGAAGTGGTCCTAAAATATAGAATGGCCCAATTAAAAAGTAACCATGAGCCATACCGATCTCTAATCCACGTAATAGTGGAGATAAACCTTTTCGGTATATTGGCAAGTTACCAAGGTAAAGTTTTGTCGCAGTTGAAGTTGTTACAGGAGTCGATAAGTTGCCCACGAATGGGTCATTATTGTACGGTTTAACAAATTCGCTCATTAACAGTTTGAGAATTAATTATCTATACGTTAATTATAGCGCTAATTTCTGCGGATATTATCCAAAATTAAAAAATACTTAAAGAAACTAAAAATGGAAAAACGTATATTAGTAAATGGTTCACCTTATGCTTACAAAAGCCCCATGTCCGCATACGAACTAATTGAATACCTTGGGTTTAATATAAATTTAATTTTACTTGATTACAATGGTTTAATTTTACAAAAAGAAAATTGGAAAACCGTTTTTCTTGAACCAAGTGACCAACTTGAAATTATAACATTAGCTGGTGGTGGGTAACTTTTAAAAAATTTAAATCGAGATGACAGGATTTGAACCTGCGACACCCTGCTCCCAAGGCAGGTGCGCTACCAAGCTGCGCTACATCTCGTATTAACACTGTTAATTGTAATACAATTTATATTATTATACAACCCTTGCCAAAGGATAGAATAAAAGATCTAACTTCAGGGTAACATTAAAATTTCACGCAGCCTCCCATAATTAAAGATCATTTAAAGTCCTGTAAATTTTTTATTTTTTTAATCCATCAAGAACTCCTTTCCAAATTAAACCAATAGCCCGGCCAACTACCGATGTAAAAAAATACTGAGTTCCCTTTCCAACTAACAAAAGGGTTCCATTCGACCTTGCTACTATAAAATCCTGCAATTCAATATAATTAACAACAAATAAAGCTACACTATTTAGCTCTAACAATTCGTTCATACGATTCGCATAAATCGAACGTGAATAAATACCATCAGTTCGAATAACAAATAAGCTATATTCGCTATTATACAGATTCTTCGGTCGAATAACATACTGCTTCAGACGGTTTTGCCATGCTAATTTATTTTTAAATTGCTCAATATTTCTAATCGACAAAAAGTTTGATTTATACAAGTTTTGACGAATATTAGGCACAAGCGAAAATTCCGTACTAATTATAATTATTACCCCACTCGTTAGAGCGATAATTAAATTCTCGAACAAGGATTCGATCAATGCAACACTTGCTATTTCATATATAGGTGTAAATATAGAACGAAAAATTTGAGATTTGTTATTTAATAACGAAGAAAAAGGTAAAGCTACCAAAATGTCTGCATCGTCATAAAGGGTCTGAAGATAAGTATTTGAACTTCGGTGTAGTTTGCTCGCATCAAGTTTAATTTTTATCCCATATTGCGAATTTAAAAAAACTTCACCAACACGTACAATTAAATCCGCTAGAATTAACCGACTTTGAGCAACGGAAACTACTTGCTGTTTTTTTTGTAATATATCTAAAAAACAAACTTCAACCGTTGAAATAGCATGCTTAAAAAGATTTTGTTTTACTTCGTAGCGTAATAAGTCGGTCCCAAGCAATAAATTAGTATTGTTATCAAGAGATAAATTTAATCGTGTATAAAGACGAATAAACAATTTTTCTGGCTCTAACGGTGTGTTTTTATCAGAAAATTTTTCTAAAGAGTAGGAGTTCATTACTTTACTTGCAAAAAACTAAAAACATAGAAATCGCTTTTGAACCTTTTGTTTAAAGTTCAAAAAGCGATTTCTGTTACTATTTCACTTTAAAAAGAAAGTGAATCTGGGAAAAAACGTTGAATCTCGATGATCATGCCAGCAGTTAAACTCATCCAAGCAGTTAACAGAACAGGCGCTGTTGAAAGATATTTCAAAAGATCTTTACTCATAAGTCAATCTAATTATAGTTGTTTTATAAATTTTAAAAATAGACCTTCCAATCCTAACGAGGCGAAACTGTAACTTCGTCACCTGGAACTAATAGTTGGCCATTAATTAACTCTTTCCAAGCTGCTAAAGGCCATAGAAAGGCTCCTGACATCATTCCTAGGGCAACAGGTACGTTAATAATAATTTCGTTTTCATTAGGCTTATCTGTTTTCTTAGAAAACTGAAGATAGCTACGGCCTGCCCAGCCAATCCAACCAGCAATATATAGGAAGCCAAAAGCAGGAATCACGAATTCACCGGCATGATCAGGTCTACCATCTGCGATAAGATGGGGTAAACCGTCAGCCCCACAAAGTAATCCTTTGTCACCATATTTTGCAAAACGAGCTTTTGTTTGATCAATTTGTTGCTCAAGCGCTAAATAGGCAGGTGTACCTTCAGTATAATTCGCTAGCCTAGCTTGCAGTTTTTTTACACTACCATCAAGGCGCTTCTTAAATACTGCTGAATCTTTACAGGGAGTTAATCCACTCACATCAGCAAACGCGGCCTTTGGAGATGCCGCAAAAAGACTAGCTACTAAAAGCCAATTTAATAAAACCTTCATAAAAAGGGAAATTCGATAAATTTTTTAGCAAAAAACTAATATTAATATTATATATGGATCTTGGGGATATTTTTTATGTTCCGGAAATTAAATTAATTAAATTTGAGCGTATTAAGAATTTCTTTTACGTCTTTTTTAAAATCTTCTTGGAAAGCTAAAACGGCACGGTTTGATTTCCCTGCTAAAATAAATTCATCAGTTTTTTCAAACCCCCAAATTTGTGAATACGATAAAAAACTAATATAAATACTCACCATCACTAAAAAAAATGATAAGTAAATTAAGCGTAAACCAGGATCTTCTTTTAATTGAAGACCTGTAGTAGTTAAAAACTCTTGAAAACGAAGACTTTGATCCTCCGGAAAAACAACTGATTGACCAAGTTTTGTTGTCGCGACTAATAAACCAGCGTTATCATAAACGTAAATATTACCCGTTAAGTCATTCAATAAAATTGTAATTTTTTGTTTAGAGTTTCCATCTAAAAAAATGGAACCGAGCCAGAAGTTACGGCCTGACTTTGAAATTTTATTTAATGGAACTTGTATAGTCTGTTGATCATTAAGCTTAAGCTTAAGACCTAAAATATCCCAATCAGTTTGATAGACACTAACCCCGTTATAAACTAAAGGCTCATTCACAAAAATAATTTTTCTTTTTACTTCTTGCCCCTTTACATCTAAAATCGAGAGATCGGAATAAAATTGATTAACTTTTGCCTCTTCCGTATATGTAATCCAAAAATCATTCACGCGCCATGATAAATATTGCGGGATTTTACTTAAATTACCAGATTTTACTAAATTTTGTAGGTGGAAAATTTCCCCACGTGGTACAATTTCTTGCACAGTATATCCACCTAATGCCCCACAAGCACTACCAAATAAAACAAATAAAATACTAAAGTGGACTAATATTGGACCTACACGACCTAATAAACCTGAATAAGCATAATTTTTTTTGCCTTGACGAAAAACATGATAATTTTTGCCATAAAGTTGATAAACGGAAGTGCTAGCTAGATTGCGGGGTAATTGGCGCTTAAGTTGAAATTTTCTTAAACTTTTAAAATTGGTAATAAATTCCCATAACCGAAATTTTTTTAATGCGGGGATTTGCGTTGTATACGTACAGGCTAATAAAGAAGATGCAAAGAAACCAACAATTCCAAAAAACCAAATATTAGAATACAAAATATTCAAATTTAGTGAAGTAATAAGTTTCCAATCAACAAAACCTAAAATCGGGGCCGTTGTTGGATAATTTTCTTGATAAAAAGCAAGCGGTTGATCTTGCTCGATAAAAGTTCCAAGAGCAATTAATATACCAATAGATGCTAATAACCAAATTGCGAGCCGAAGATCCGCCAATTTTTTAAGCAACTTTGTCGTATATAATTTTGTGGAAAAAACCATTTATTTTTCACTTGTCAAAATACTAATACTATAGTACATTATAAGTATAACGAGAGTGAAGTTATAATAACTTGCCGGGATAGCTCAGTCGGTAGAGCAGTGGATTGAAAATCCTCGTGTCTCCAGTTCAAATCTGGATCCTGGCATTACTAACTAAAAGTCTTCACTATATTTCTGTATGTCTATACAAAGAGGTTTACTTATTGCTAAGCTTATATTACAATGAAATCATCTATATAACAAATAAACATAGGCGATATGGCCAAGTGGTAAGGCAGTGGATTGCAAATCCTCTATCCCCAGTTCGAATCTGGGTGTCGCCTTAGGGGGTATGGTGGAATGGTAGACACAACAGACTTAAAATCTGTCGGCAAATTGTCGTGCGAGTTCAAGTCTCGCTACCCCCAATTCAATTGTTTTAAACCCGGACTTTAGATATTTGTAAAATATTATTAAGAAGTAATAATCTATTATAGATTTAGCCTATACTAATTAATACTATCTATTTAAAAACTTGGTAATGTTATAGTATTCTAAACTTATAAAGTTTTTACTTTTACCATGGAATAATTGACCCCAACTTAATTTATGTCGCACTCTGTAAGAGTTTATGATACTTGTATTGGCTGTACACAATGTGTACGTGCCTGTCCTTGTGACGTACTAGAAATGGTGCCTTGGGATGGTTGTAAAGCTGGTCAGATTGCTTCTGCGCCTCGTGCTGAAGACTGTATTGGATGTAAGCGCTGTGAAACAGCATGCCCAACGGATTTCTTAAGTGTTAGAGTATATTTAGGAAGTGAGACAACTAGAAGTCTCGGACTAACATATTAACAAAAACTTCAGGATCTACATTGTCTGAGAACAATGTAAATCCTGAAGTTTTATTATAGTTTTAGTAAGCATTTAAAGTGCGGTCGGAGAGACTCGAACTCTCATGAGGGTTGCTCGCTAGAACCTAAATCTAGTGCGTCTACCAATTTCGCCACGACCGCGCGTATTATTATATCTATAACAAGAGTATCAAAATCAAGCTCTTTTGGCAAGTAAAAAAGAATAGGTTGTTTAAATACCAAACAACCTATCCTATGCACGACAAAACTTAGTTAACTGTCACCCAATCAACGTCTACGTTTTCAAGAATAATTGATGAGTTATAAATTTGAAGAATAATTACTAAAAATACTAAAAATAAACCCATAAAAACTCCCATTACTGGAGTGGTACCCCAACCTGGAGCCACTTTTCCATACTCGGCGTTTAGTGGTCTTAAAATTTCTCCTAATCGCGTTCTTAAGGCCATAATTTTAAAGTAATAAAAAATTAAGATTGTAAAATACTTAGTTATGGAGCAATATCTAACAACATAATATACATTATAGACAATGTTTTCACTTCTAACCTACTTTTTTACACAGAGATTTTCTGTTTTATGGAAACCGCAACAATTTTAAGTATTTTTATTTTAGGCTTACTTCTAGGAGTTACAGGCTATTCAGTTTATACTGCATTCGGGCCCGTTTCTAAAGGACTTCGTGATCCTTTTGAAGAACATGAAGAATAAAAAATTTATCAAAAAAGTCATTCCGACGTTATGCGTGAATGATTTTTTTGATAAATTTTTTGCTTAGACTAATACTCTATAGTCTACTTTTTTACAATTCTTGGCGGATCTCTAAAGAAGATCGCGAAGAAAATTACAACTAATGTTCCAATTAGTAAAAATGTGTATACTAACGCTTCCATTTGTAAACAGAATTTTTAAAAAATAATTTGTTTTCCAACTTGATTAAACAATACCTTGCTTCTTAGTTGACTTATCACCAAGCTTTTGGAAAGCACCGAACTCAACCTGCTCTAAAACTTCAGCACCAATACCAGCAAACACATCTCTGAATAGAGTACGTCCACCATGCCATAAGTGACCAAGGAAGAATAATAAAGCAAAGTTTGCATGACCAAAAGTATACCAACCTCGTGGGCTACTTCTGAATACACCATCTGACTCTAATGTAGTTCGATCAAACTCGAATACCTCACCTAATTGAGATTTTCTTGCATATTTCTTAACTGTTGGAGCATCTGTAAATACTTGGCCATTTAACTTACCACCATAGAAGTTACAACTTACACCAACTTGCTCGATACTATACTTTGACTCCGCACGACGGAATGGGATATCCGCACGTACAATACCATCTTTATCAACTAAAATAACTGGGAACGTTTCAAAGAATGCCGGCATACGACGCACAGTTAACTCTCGGCCTTCTTTATCCTGGAAAACCGGGTGTCCTAGCCACGCTTCAGCAATACCATCTCCTTTGTTCATCGGACCAGCACGGAATAAACCACCTTTCGCTGGGTTATTTCCAATGTAATCATAGAACGCTAGTTTATCTGGGATTCTTGACCAAGCTTGGCTTAAAGATAAACCTTCGCTTAGTGAAGACTCTACTCGTCGCTCAATTTCTTGCTGGAAGTAACCACTATCCCACTGGTAACGCGTTGGGCCAAATAATTCAATTGGTGTTGTAGCTGCACCATACCACATCGTACCTGAAGTAATAAACGCAGCGAAGAATACTGCTGAGATACTACTTGAAAGAACTGTTTCAATGTTACCCATACGAAGAGCTCGGTAAAGTCTCTGTGGTGGACGAATTGTAAGGTGGAATACACCTGCTAAAAGCCCAAGAATACCAGCTGCAATGTGGTGAGATGCAATACCGCCTGGATTAAATGGGTTAAACCCTTCTGCACCCCAAGCAGGAGCAACTGCTTGAACACGGCCAGTAATACCATAAGCATCTGATACCCAAATACCGGGACCAAAAGTACCTGTTACGTGGAACGCACCAAATCCAAAACAAAGTAAACTTGAAAGGAATAAGTGAATACCAAAAATCTTTGGAAGATCTAAAGCAGGCTCACCTGTACGTGGATCTCTAAATAATTCTAGATCCCAATATACCCAGTGCCAAATTGCTGCTAAGAAACACATACCTGAAAGGACAATGTGTGTTAGCGCAACACCTTCAAAACTCCAAATACCGGGATTCGAAACACTTTCTCCTGTAATACTCCATCCACCCCAAGAATCTGTTACTCCTAAGCGGGCCATAAAAGGCATCACAAACATACCCTGACGCCACATAGGGTTAAGAACAGGATCCGAAGGATCAAAAACTGCAAGCTCGTATAAAGCCATTGAACCAGCCCAACCTGCAACTAATGCTGTATGCATTAGATGAACTGCAATTAGTCGGCCAGGATCGTTTAAAACTACTGTATGAACACGATACCAAGGTAGTGCCATTTTCTCTTTTCCTCCGTTAGAAAAATTCTTAACTTTCTTACAAATATAAAATTACAAATGTAACTTAACTAGATAAAATTGTACAACGAAATGATCTATTTTTTACTTTTAAATTAATTATTTCGAAAATTCAAAAGCTTTATAACAATCGCGATACTAAATACAAAAACATTTAATGAAAAAAATGTAGTTTGCAAAATGTAAGTTTTTTAGTACACTTCATATTAGTTAAGACAAGCGAGTGTAGCTCAGGGGTAGAGCGCAACCTTGCCAAGGTTGATGTCGCGCGTTCGAATCGCGTCACTCGCTCTAGTCCTTGGACTGGTCAGGATTATTCAAAAAATACTTCCCTTAACGTTTGGGTCAAGGGCTTGTCTTGTAAGAATCTCTAAAATATTTTTACTACCTGGAGAGTAGTAAAAATATTTTAGAGATTCTTATTTAGAGATTCTTATGCTTAGAGGTAATTTTTTCTTTTTAATCACGGAATAATGATCTTAGCGAACCAAGTGTAGCAGTTAATAATAAGGGCAATGTTGGCGTGCCAGTAGAATATACTGAGGCTACAAGACCAGATATGAATGATAAACAGCGTCCCGTAATTATAACCCCTTGGGTTTGTGGAAAACACCAGTATATGACCTTTTTTACCAGCCAAGTAGCACCACCGGAGCATGTTAAACCATAGGACACTTCTTTATATATATACCAGCTGACTGCATTATAACGCCACCCCAGGGCAACCATTTAACCAGTATAGTCGAGAACCCAGATTCAACAATTTTTTCTTTAACATACGGAACAAGTGCTTTTCCAGTCACTTCTTCTGCAGCTTTTGATAAGATAAAAGCCATGTTATTAACCTCCAGTAACAGCTGAAATTATAAGTGAAAGTAGCTTAGAATCCTTATAGTACCATCCAATTATTAACCCAACAACCATAGATGAACAGGCAGCAGTTGAAGACATTTTTGTATTTGCCCGTTGATTATTCTTAAAGTTCTTGCTTTTTAAACCGCGTATAAGAGTCATAGCTTAGATTTAAAATAACTAAATTAGATTTTACAGGCTTAATTAATTTAATCAAGTCCCGAATATACATTATAACATAAAAAAAAAAATTCTGGCATAAGAGGAAGTTCATTTTAAGTCCGTTATGCTAAACCCCATAGTTAAGCTACCAGACAATTCGGACATAACAAAATCTGTTGATGTTGGTGGAGAAAAAGTTTCTATAAAAACTTCGACAACGGAAAGAATTGTCAATGAGGGTCCAATGACCGAAAGAGAAAAATAAATTGTAATTCCATTTACAAGTAGTGGTTTAATTAAGTTGTTAAAGCTTAAAAAACACTGGACAAAGGTATACAACTCGGATTAAAATTCTTAATTGAGAGTACTTAATTTTCCTCAGTAGCTCAGGGGTAGAGCGGTCGGCTGTTAACCGGTTTGTCGTAGGTTCAAATCCTACCTGGGGAGATAACCTAATATTTTTATCACGTATAATGTAAAAGAATAAAGAAACCCAGACTCTCTAAAAATTAGAAAGTCTGGGTTTTTATTTTTTTGGTTATTCCTACGCTGGAACAGCATTAAAAACACCTGTTAGGATAACTAGAGCAGACCATAAGCCTGCACCACTCCAAACAATACCTTGTGATTTTTCCCATTCACCAGGCGTCGCTAAAATAACTGGTACAGCGACTACCATAGCAAATGATACAATGATAAGAAGAACAACAAATAATGGGAGAATTCCAACCACGTTACTTTTTCTCTTTTTTAACTTTAATGTTAAAGAATATTGTATACTACAATTCCTCTTTTTTTAAATTTAGAATAGTTGCAAAATCTAAACATATATTTTTCCCAAATTGTGGGAGATTTATAAACCACCCAAATTGAAAAAACATAGTTTTCATATTTTGACCAAACCCTTTTTATGTTTTTAAACTTAATATGTATCCTATAATATTAAGAAGTTTAGTTTTTCTAATAAATTGTATATTCAAATGGATGTAAATTTTTTATTATCTGCTCTACCTGAGCCGTATGCAGCATTTCGACCAATTGTTGACGTAATGCCAGCTATTCCAGTATTCTTTCTGTTACTAGCGTTTGTTTGGCAAGCGTCGGTTGGTTTTAGATAATGTAACTGGAATAAATTAGTTCGTATTATCTAATTTCTCGTAATAATTTTAAAACGAAAACTTCGTTTTAAAATCCAAACTCTATTTATTTATATAACGTAAAAAATAGAGTTTCGAAATTTTGTCGATCAGCGTAGCAAAAAAAAGTTCTTGTAAAACAATTTTAAGTATGGTTGATACAGCTTCAAAAACTGGATTTATCTCTCAAATTATTGGACCTGTAGTAGACGTAGAATTCCCAGGTGGTGAATTACCGACGGTTTACAGCGCAATTATTGTTGGTGAAGGTGAAAGTAGTGTTACATGTGAAGTACAACAACTTCTAGGTAGTAACAAAGTTCGTGCCGTTTCAATGACATCAACAGATGGTCTGAAGCGTGGAGCGGCCGTTGTTAATACAGGTGCACCGATTACTGTTCCCGTTGGTGTTCCAACTTTAGGGCGAATTTTTAACGTTCTAGGTGAGCCAGTAGATGAAATGGGTCCATGTGAAGCAACTGCAGGTTTACCAATTCACCGTGCAGCACCTGCTTTTACAGACTTAGATACAAAGCCATCTGTTTTCGAAACTGGAATTAAAGTAGTTGATCTTTTAGCACCATACAAGCGAGGTGGTAAAATTGGATTATTCGGTGGTGCTGGTGTTGGTAAAACAGTACTAATCATGGAATTAATCAACAACATCGCCCGAGCACATGGTGGTGTATCAGTTTTCGGTGGTGTAGGTGAGCGTACTCGTGAAGGAAACGATCTATATGCCGAAATGAAAGAGTCTGGTGTAATCGATGAGAAGAAACTTGATAACTCAAAAGTAGCTCTAGTTTATGGTCAGATGAACGAACCACCTGGTGCACGTATGCGAGTTGGATTAACAGCTTTAACAATGGCGGAGTACTTCCGTGATGTAAACAAACAAGACGTTTTATTATTCATTGATAATATTTTCCGTTTTGTACAAGCTGGTTCAGAAGTATCTGCACTACTAGGTCGTATGCCATCAGCGGTTGGGTACCAACCAACACTAGCAACTGAAATGGGTGTACTTCAAGAACGTATTACATCAACAACAGAAGGTTCGATTACTTCAATTCAAGCGGTTTATGTACCTGCGGATGATTTAACAGATCCAGCACCGGCTACAACTTTCGCACACTTAGATGCAACAACAGTATTATCTCGTGGTTTAGCGTCTAAAGGAATCTACCCAGCAGTAGATCCACTTGACTCAACATCAACAATGCTTCAACCTGAAATCGTTGGTGCAGAGCACTACGCAACAGCACAAAACATCAAAGAGACTCTTCAACGTTACAAAGAGCTTCAAGATATTATTGCAATTTTAGGTTTAGACGAGCTTTCAGAAGAAGATCGACTAACAGTTGCTCGTGCACGTAAAGTGGAGCGTTTCTTATCGCAGCCTTTCTTCGTTGCTGAAGTATTTACTGGATCACCAGGAAAGTACGTTTCGCTAGCAGATAGTATTGATGGTTTCAACCGACTTCTAGGTGGTGAATTCGATGATTTACCAGAGCAGTCATTCTATCTTGTTGGAGATATTAACGAAGCAATCGAAAAAGCTGCAAAAATTAACGCTAAATAGATAATATGAGTTTGAATGTTCGTGTAATCACGCCAGACCGCATAGTTTGGGATGCGAATGCGGAAGAATTAATTCTTCCTAGTAGTACAGGTCAGTTAGGTATTCTAACTGACCACGCTCCTTTACTAACAGCACTTGATATCGGTGTAATGCGTTTAAAAACTGGTGGAAACTGGATTTCTTTCGTTCTAATGGAAGGATTCGCCGAAGTTGAAGATAACAAAATTACAATTCTTTGTAATGGAGCTGAAGAAGGTGCATCAATTGATGCTTCTACAGCTCAAGCAGCTTTAGAAAAAGTTACCGTACTTGTTGACGAAGCAGCAACAAAGAAAGAAAAAATTGAAGCTACAATTGAACTTCGAAAGGCAAAAGCACGTTTACAAGCGGTTGCCTAAATAAAAAAGATTATCCGGCGTAAAAATTTTACGCCGGATAATCTTTTCTAAATTCTTTTTAAACAGAATTATAAAGTTTCAAATTTATCTGCTGTTAAGACTTGAACTTTGCCATTCTCATCTACATCAACAACCGCTGCATCACCGGATTGTAGACGTTCAGAAAGTACCTCTTCTGATAAGCTATCCTCAAGTAAACGCATGACTGCACGACGGAGCGGTCGAGCACCGTAAGCAGGGTTATAACCTTCATCAATTAAACGAGCTTTAAATCTATCTGTTACAGCAAGCTCAATCCCTTTCTGTGAAATTCTATCAAAAACTTCTTTTAACATAATTTCGGCAATTTCCCCGACCTCAGATTTAGTTAGTTGTCTGAAAACAATGATTTCATCTAAACGGTTTAAAAACTCCGGTCTAAAATACTGCTTTAATTCCTCATTTACTAAGGACTTAATACGGTTGTAAGCTGAATTATCTTGGTCTTCACCTAGTTCAAACCCTAATCCACCACCACCTTTTTCAATCACTTTCGAACCAATGTTCGAAGTCATGATTAATAGTGTATTTTTAAAATCAATTACTCGTCCCTTTGAATCTGTTAAACGGCCATCTTCAAAAATCTGTAGCATTAAATTAAAAACATCTGGATGTGCCTTTTCAACCTCATCAAATAAAACAACAGTATATGGTCGACGTCTGACGGCTTCCGTTAATTGACCACCTTCGTTATAACCAACGTAACCTGGCGGTGAACCAATTAATTTCGAAACTGTATGTCTTTCCATAAATTCAGACATATCAAGTCTAATCATAGCCTCTTCTGAACCAAAGAAGTAAGTAGCTAATGCTTTGGTCAGCTCAGTTTTACCAACACCTGTTGGCCCTGAAAATAAGAAACTTGCGATAGGTCTATTTGGATTCTTTAGACCCACTCGCGCACGACGAATCGCCCGTGAAACTGCAACAACGGCCTCATCTTGTCCAATAATACGGCTATGTAAAGTTTCTTCCATTTGTAGAAGCTTCTCAGATTCACTCTTCGTTAGCTTATTAACCGGAATACTTGTCCAAGCAGCAACAATCTGAGCAATATCTTCTTCTGTAACTGTAGGAGTTGGTACAGAACTTGATGGATCTTTTGAAACTTGAATAACGGCATTAATTTGTGCGCGAACTTCCATTTCACGCTCACGTAATTGACCTGCTTTTTCAAAATCCTGGTTCCGTACTGCTTCATCTTTTGATTTTAAAACATCACGCAGTTCCTGATCTAAAAGTTTCGCAGCAGGAGGTAATTGTGAGTTTAATAAACGTACTCGAGACCCTGCCTCATCAATCAAGTCGATAGCTTTATCTGGTAAGAATCGATCAGCAATATATTGATCTGCAAACTTAGCCGCAGCAGCTAAAGCTTCATCAGAAATAACTAATTTGTGGTGACGCTCATAACGATCTCGTAAGCCATATAGAATTTCAATTGTTTCTTCAACTGTTGGCTCACCCACCATAACTGGTTGGAAACGACGCTCCAATGCAGCGTCTTTTTCAATATGTTTACGATACTCCTCGATTGTTGTAGCTCCGATACATTGAAGTTCGCCACGCGACAAAGCAGGCTTTAAGATGTTAGCGGCATCAATCGCACCTTCCGCAGCACCAGCACCAATAAGCGTATGAACCTCATCGATAACTAAAATAATATTATTAGCTGTTCGAACTTCGTCCATAATCTTTTTTAGACGCTCTTCAAATTCGCCTCGGTACTTCGTACCAGCAATTAGTAGTCCAATATCTAATGCAACAACACGCTTATCTTCTAAGGTATCTGGAACATCTCGATTTGCGATACGTTGAGCTAAGCCTTCAGCAACTGCTGTTTTACCAACCCCCGGCTCACCAATTAAAACTGGATTGTTTTTTGTCCGACGTCCTAAAATTTGAATAACACGTTCAATTTCTTTACTTCGTCCAACTACCGGATCCAATCTTCCTTCTGTGGCTTTTTGGGTTAAATTAGTACCAAACTCTTCTAATGTAGGCGTTTTACTACGAGTTGTGCTACTGTTACCAGCGGCAACATCCGTTGATTCACCTAATGAGCGAATAATTTGGCTACGTACTTTTGAAAGGTCAACCTCTAAATTTTCAAGCACACGTGCAGCAACACCTTCTCCTTCTCGAATTAATCCAAGTAACAGATGCTCTGTACCAATATAGTTATGACCTAATTGACGAGCTTCTTCAAGAGATAATTCAAGAATTCTTTTCGCACGAGGCGTAAATGGTATTTCCACTGCAACAAATCCGGAACCCCGCCCAATAATCTTTTCAACTTCAACACGTGCATCTTTTAAATTAACACCCATTGATTTTAAAATTTTTGGACCAATACCTGTACCTTCACCAATTAAACCTAGTAAAATTTGCTCAGTACCAACAAAATTGTGACCCAATCTTCGAGCTTCCTCTTGGGCAAGCATGATAACCTTGATTGCTTTCTCTGTAAAGCGTTCAAACATCTAGCTTCTAAAATAAAATTATCAATATCTTTGATGCTAAAATTATACCATAAAAAGTATTTAGGAAATAGTTTCATTAATAAAACACGGCATTAAATAAAAATTTATATTTTATTAGAATAAAATCCGAATAAAAATACATATTTACCATCCTTCGTTCTATAAAAACAGTTCCAACCATACCAAATTGAATAAAACAAAAACTAACAAATCACTATAAAATTTCGTTTTTATAATTTAGTAATTTATTTATCGGAAACAATAGTATAATTATTTCCATAAGGTAAATATTAATTTACGTAATCTACTTAATTATGTTTAATTGGAATATTATTGCTCAATTACTGAGCCTAGCACTAGTAACACTTTCAGGACCAGCTGTGATTTTCTTACTATACTTCAAGCGTGGAAACCTTTAATTAAAATTACTAGACCAAGGAGCACTCTTTCTTTAAAAAAGATTTGTTTGCCACCTTGGTCTTTTTGTATAAAATTCTTTTCAGATTCTATACAAAAAGAATTAACGTGTTCCACTTGGAAAAAGTCGAACATAACGATGCGGCTCAACACCAACAGAAATACTTTTCAGTTGATAATGGCTAATCAATTGATGTTGGAACTTTCTTACCTCCCGCGAACGTGGTAACAAATTTATTGCTCGCTTTTTTGATTGAATTATTTCATCAATTAAAAATTGCGTTTCTTCTAGAGGTGAAAATAGTTGTCCACTTGCCCGCTTAATACGATCATCGTTTTTAAATTCAGAACCCGAAGAATTTCGAATCACAATCTGTTTTAAAGCTTTAGCAATTTGTAGCAAGCTATTATTTGGAATAGTTGAAATATTAATATTACGAGAGCTGGAAATTTGGCGTAATTTCTTATTATTTTTAATTAAATTTCCTAAAGCTAAAACATTATCTGCATATTGAACCTCACGCGTAACGATAATTGGTAAATCTAAAGTTTTTATTAAAGAACAAAGATCTTGGCTATTTATCCCATAAACATATAAAAAAATAAAGCGCTCACCTAGTTCTTTTTTTACCAAAGAATTATTTTTATTCGACTTTTTAGATTTTACATGTTCATCTCTACCTAACTGAGAAGGATTTGTTTTTGACTTTTTATACCCCGGAGTAGTGAAATTTGAAGAATTTTCAATTCCATATAGACTTTCGTCCTCTTTATTAGAATGCGTAAGGCTACATTTTACAATACCACGATCAAATGGGGATAGCTCACGTTTTTGCAAAGCTAAATTTTGCCCTTGTAAAAGTAAATCCACAGAACGCTCAATGTTATCATGAATTACCCATGTTTTGACATTATGAATCTCTACGGCAATTTCAAAAGTTGGTGGAGCTTTTCTTTCTAATATACTTTTAGATGAGCCTCTTCGACGAGCTTCCTCATCGCCCAGCGTCACATACTGAATCCCTCCAATGAGATCAGTTAACGTAGGATTTTTGATTAAATTGTCGAGTGCACTTCCATGCGCGGTACCAACTAATTGAACCCCTCGTTCAGCAATAGTGCGGGCAGCCGTCGCTTCTAATTCAGTACCAATTTCGTCAATAATTATAATTTCAGGCATATGGTTCTCCACCGCTTCAATCATAACCTGATGCTGGTTTTGAGGATTTCGAACTTGCATACGTCGAGCTTTTCCAATGGATGGATGAGGCAAATCACCGTCGCCGGCAATTTCATTCGATGTATCAATAATAATCACCCTTTTATTCATATCATCAGATAAAACACGAGCAATTTCACGTATTGCTGTTGTCTTTCCGACACCAGGTCGGCCAAGTAGTAAAATCGATTTTCGTTTTTCTAAAAGATCGCATATTATATTTACAGTCCCAAAAATGGCGCGACCTATGCGGCAGGTTAAACCAATCACTCCACCATTACGATTTCGCAAGGCACTAACGCGGTGTAAAGTTTTCTCGATCCCAGCCCGATTATCACCACTAAATTTTCCAAGACGCTTTAAAACGTATTCTAAATCTTGCCAAACGATTGTTTTGTAAGATAAATATTTAGTACCAGTTGCAAAACGCGCTTCAGGGCGGCGGCCAATATCTAACACAATTTCAATTAACTGTGTTCTCATTTCCGTAGTTCGGAGGGGCTTACTAATAAATTCAGGTAATATATCTAAAAGTTGATTTAAATTATCAGCAAGAAGCATACTCTTCTGTATTGTATAGGGGTAAATGAATTAGGATTTTAATTTTTATTTAATCTAAATTATTAAACCAACTAACGAAATTAAATCGAAAATGTAAGCTATTAGATTAGAAGATTTTTAAACCAACCCCTAAAGTGAGGATGATTTTTATAAAAACCTGCATACTAATGATATAATATTAATTATATAAAATATTCCTTTTATACTTTATATTTTACCATTGGGAGTAACCCAACGTAACTACAATAAGCAGTAAACAGTACTAACTTTCGCGATTTGTTATATATATATATGTCCCACTTCAGTAAAATTAAGACTAAATTATATGATCGCAATATTCTGAAAAAGAGTCTTTCAGATTTAAAATTAGAATGGACCGAACAAAATCAACAAATTGTCGGTTACCAAAAGCAAACTCATGACGCCGAAATTATCGTAAAACAATCAAATAATTACGATATTGGCTTTAAATGGAATGGTGTTGAATATGAACTTGTTACGGATTTAATGTTTTGGGCACAGCCTTATTCTGTGGACAAATTTTTAAACCAAATTAATCAACGTTATGCCTATAATTCAATTGTGCAAGTAAGTGAAAGAGAAAATTTTAACTTTACACAATCTGAAAATTCGCAGGATGGTTCAATTCGAGTTCTTTTAACTCGTTATAAATAACATCTATATGTACCGAAGAAATCGACTTATTAGATAGTTAATGGGGCAATTTCTTCGGTATATGTATATTAACAAAATTAAAAAGTTAAATTTTTGCTTGCGAAAATTTGAATTACTCGCTATGATCTTAACATGGCTCAGTAGCTCAGTTGGTTAGAGCAGGGGACTCATAAGCCCAAGGTCGCAGGTTCAAGTCCAGCCTGAGCCAATTACTTTATTAAGAGAGTAGCTAAATAATTTTCACTTCAATAAATAAAAATATTTAAAATGGGTGTTAAAACAATTCTTTATCAAGAAGATGCACGGAAAGCTTTGGAACGTGGGATGGATATTTTAGCTGAAGCAGTTTCTGTAACATTAGGTCCTAAAGGACGAAATGTAGTGTTAGAAAAAAAGTTTGGAACACCGCAAATCGTTAATGATGGGGTAACGATTGCCAAGGAGATTAATTTACAAGATACACTGGAAAATACTGGTGTTTCGCTTATTCGCCAAGCGGCTTCAAAAACAAATGATGTCGCTGGCGACGGCACTACTACAGCAACTGTTTTAGCTTATGCGATAATTAAGCAGGGAATGCGCAACGTTGCAGCAGGGGCAAATCCAATTGTTTTAAAACGAGGAATTGAAAAAGCAACGCAATTTGTTGTGCGAAAAATTATGGACTATGCTCGTCCTATTGAAAATTTGACAGATATTACGCAAGTTGCGCAAATATCTGCAGGGAATGATGCGGAAGTAGGAAGTTTAATTGCCAATGCTATTGATAAGGTTGGACGCGAAGGGCTAATATCTCTTGAAGAAAGTAAATCTACCGCAACAGAGCTCGAAATTACAGAGGGTATGGGTTTTGACCGAGGTTTTATTTCGGGGTATTTTGTGACAAATACGGAAAGAATGGAAGTGGTTTTAGACAACCCTTATATTTTATTAACCGATAAAAAGATTACAGTTGTCAAACAAGATTTAGTTCCAACATTAGAATTAGTCTCTAAAACGAATCAACCATTATTAATTATTAGTGATAATGTCGAAAAAGAAGCTTTAGCAACATTAATTGTTAATAAACTAAGAGGTATTTTAAATGTGGTTGCTGTGCGCGCACCTGGATTTGGTGATCGTAGAAAAGCTATACTTCAAGATCTTGCAGTACTGACAGGAGGTGATGTTATTACAGCAGATGCTGGACTTAGCCTAGAACGTATGGACATCGAAAATTTAGGTGTTGCGAGACGGGTAGTTGTAGGAAAAGAGTACACGACAATTATCTCTGATAGCAATAAACAAGAAGTCCTAGCACGTTGCGAACAACTAAGGCGACAAATGGAAACAAGTGATTCAACTTATGAAAAAGAAAAACTACAGGAACGTTTAGCAAAATTAACTGGTGGAGTTGCCGTTATTAAAGTTGGTGCAGCAACTGAAACTGAAATGAAAGATCGTAAACTACGATTAGAAGATGCTGTAAATGCTACAAAAGCTGCCGTAGAAGAAGGTATCGTACCTGGTGGTGGAACGACTCTAATTCACATTGCAGTCGAATTACTCGAATGGGTAAAAGAAACATTAACCGGAGATGAATTGCTAGGTGGTTTAATTGTAGAAAAAGCTCTTCAGGCACCACTTAAAAAAATTGCTTTAAACGCAGGAGAAAACGGATCGATTATTGTTGAAAGAATTAAAGAATCTGATTTTGAAATTGGATATAATGCTGCAACAAATGAAATTGTTGATATGTATGAGGCAGGAATTATTGATCCTGCCAAAGTTACTCGTTCAACATTACAAAATGCGGCATCAATCGCAAGTATGGTTCTAACAACAGAATGTATAATTGTTGATAAAAATAAAGAAACAAAATAATAAAGTAATTTAATATCCCAATTTCCGTATGGCCTCAGCTTTCTCTTTTCAATTTCGGCAAAAATACGGGATTTTTCCCGTTCGTACAAGTTCTGTAACGGATGATGAAATGGCATTATCGGAGCACATTGAAGAATTTAGCCAACGACTAATATTTTGTTTAGTTCTGTTAACGTGTACAACCCTTTTATGCTTTATTGATGTGAAAGAGATTGTTCGTATATTCCAAGCTCCTGCGGAGGGGATTAAATTTCTTCAATTTTCGCCTGGTGAATATTTTTTCGCGTCAGTAAAGATAGCCTTTTTTGGTGGGATTTTGATTAGCAGTCCGGTTGTAATTTATCAAATTTTACTATACACATTACCAGGCTTAACAAAAAAAGAACGAGATGTCATTTTACCAATGACCATTGGTTCAGGTGTACTTTTTAGTGGTGGCCTTTGGTTTTCCTACGCTTTTTTAGTGCCCGCAGCCTTAAAATTCTTTATTGCTTACGGAAGTGATGTAGTGGAACCATTTTGGTCCTTTGACCAGTACTTTAATTTTGTCGCAGTATTAATTTTTTCAACGGGACTGGCTTTTCAAGTACCAGTAATTCAGATTGTAATTGGCTTGCTCGGAATTATATCTGGACAAATGATGTTAAGCTCGTGGAAGTATGTCATTGTTATTTCGACAATTTTAGGAGCTATTATTACCCCCTCAACAGACCCAATTACACAAATTTTATTATCTGGAGCTTTATTAGCGTTATATCTAAGTGGAGCTGGAGTGCTAATTCTTCTTAAGAAATAATCTTTACTTGTAATTTATTGCAAATGTAATGGTATTCTATTAATAGTGCATATATAATACAATGTGTAAGAAATATATTTATATCTATTTGACGTTCCATGCAGATTTCAAAATTCTTTAAATTTGTCTTTATTAGTGTAAGTCTTTGTGGATCATTACTGTTTCCTCAAATGGCTAACGCTTATCCCGTGTTTGCGCAGCAAGCTTACGATAACCCGCGTGAAGCAACAGGAAGAATCGTGTGTGCAAACTGCCATTTAGCCCAAAAACCAACAGAGGTTGAAGTGCCACAAGCGGTACTTCCAGACACAGTATTCGAAGCTGTTGTGAACATTCCTTATGATACAAAAGTGCAACAGGTAACGGCTAGTGGTGCACCAGGGCCTTTAAATGTAGGAGCGGTAGTTATTTTACCAGAAGGTTTTAAACTAGCGCCTAAAGGTCGTATGTCCGACGAACTTAAAGCAAAAACTAAAGGCGTGTTTGTTCAACCTTACAGTAAAACTCGTCCTAATATCCTAGTGGTAGGTCCGATTTTAGGTGAAAAGAATCGTGAAGTTACTTTCCCAATTCTAGCACCAGATCCTGCTCAAGATAAAAGTGTTCACTACCTAAACTATCCAATTTACGTAGGAGCAAACCGCGGTCGTGGTCAAGTTTACCCTAGTGGAGAAAAGAGTAATAATAACACTTTCACATCAACAGCTGCAGGAAAAGTTACAGCAATTGAAGCTGGTGATAAAGGGACAACACGAGTTACGATTCAAACCGCTGCTGGTGAAGCTAAGGAGCAAACTGTTCCTGCTGGATTAAAAGTAAGTGTAAAAACGGGCGATGTTATCCAAGCTGATCAAGCTCTATCATACAATCCAAATGTAGGTGGATTTGGACAGGCTGAAACTGAAGTTATTTTACAAAGTCCAAACCGAGTAAAAGGAATGATAGCATTCTTCTTTACGGTTACAGTTGCACAAATTCTACTTGTTTTAAAGAAAAAGCAATTCGAGAAAGTACAAGCAGCAGAAATGAACTTCTAATTAAATTAAAAGTTTAGTTCAGCAAAAAAAAAAAAGAACTGGATTCTAATAAAATCCAGTTCTTTTTTTTACTATGACCGTACAATCTTATCTGTTGTACTCACAAATACAAGAGCAGCTGAAATTGGAACTACAATAACTACAACAGCTAAAATCACACTACTTAAAAATGCGCTTAATGATGGCGTCATATCTTTAATCTTGGTTAAACTAACGAATGATTGAAAGTTCAAACTGAACTTTATGATAACTATAATTGTAGCATAAAATATTGATAAAACACCTGAAATTAGTTTTTACCAATAACAAATGGTAATAAAGCTGCAATTCTAGCTTGTTTAATCAGTTTTGTAACTTTTTTTTGTTGTTTTGATTTTAAACCAGTTAAACGACGTGGAAGAATTTTACCTTGTTCATTTACAAAATTACTTAAAATACTGACGTCTTTATAATTTAAAGAATTATTTACCTCTTCACCCAGATTTGCTTTAATTGGATTTTTATACATAAGTTAGCTATTTAATTTCTTTAAAGATTTCATGTTGTTTTGTCACTGGCGAATATTTTTTCAATTCTAAACGATCAGTCGTATTACGACGATTTTTCGTTGTATGGTAACGATAAACACCCTGCTCACACTTGTGCTCTAGGGTAACTTGAACTCGTGCTCCTTTTTTTGCCACTTGAATATAATATGTAAAATTTAAAATATTTAATGATTTAATTAGTGAACTTAATTTTTCGTCCCTAATTAGATGCCTACAATACTATTGTAGTTATCAATTTATCTCTTGTCTAGCACTTGATCCTAGAATTTCGGTATTTACAATTAAAAATTGTTTGGTATTATATTGTATATGAATAAATGTTTTCATTAAGCTGGTGTAGCTCAATTGGTAGAGCAACTGATTTGTAATCAGTCGGTTATGAGTTCAAGTCTCTTCACTAGCTAGTAAATTGTAAATAAATTTTTGTCTTATGATAAACTTGTTATATATTTAGATAGCAAACGTTTACAATAATTAAAAGTAAGTTTTTTTATCTTATGGGAACATTAATAGCAACATTAGCAGGAGCTATCTATACCTTCTTAAGGTTTTATCAAATCGCATTAATACTTCGTCTTTATTTAACTTGGTTTCCCAACTTAAATATATATTCACAGCCATTCTTTACCCTAGTTAAATTAACAAACCCCTATCTTCGGATCTGGCGTGGTGTAATGCCACCAGTAGGAGCATTAGATTTTTCACCAATTATGGGCTTTATGATTATTTCTTTTATGGAAGACATTTGCGCCACATTAGCCGGTTACCGTTAAGTCTAACTTTTACCAACGCTAAATTAAAAAAGTCTTTGCGGGTAACGATTTTTAACTAATATTCAAATAAATTTTTTAAAATCATTAATAAGTTATTAAAAACACGCCATGGAGAAACAAACAAATGATTCTGAAAAAGTACTTGAAGAGATCGTTGTTACACCCTATAAATACGGCTTCAAAACTGAAATTGAGAATGAAAGTTTCCCAAAAGGGTTAAATCAAGAAATTGTAGACCAAATAAGCCGAAAAAAGGACGAACCTCTATTTATGAGCCAATTTCGTGCGCAAGCTTTTTCACAGTGGCAAAAAATGCCAAGCCCTGATTGGGCGTACCTCGGAATCCCACCAATCGATTATCAAAATATCCAATATTACTCTGTCCCAAAAACAAAAAAGAAACTAGGGAGTTTAGACGAGGTTGACCCCGAGCTTTTAAAAACATTTGACAAGTTAGGTGTTTCACTAAATGAACAAAAACGTTTAACCAATGTCGCGGTCGACGCTGTTTTTGACAGTGTATCAATTGGATCAACTTTTAAAGTTGAACTTCAACGAGCAGGTGTTATCTTCTGTTCATTTGCAGAAGCTGTTGAACGTTATCCCGAGTTGATTAAAAAGTATTTAGGAAGTGTTGTCCCAATTGGCGATAATTTCTTTGCCGCTTTAAATTCAGCTGTTTTTAGTGATGGCTCGTTTTGTTATGTTCCAAAGGATGTTAAGTGCCCAATGGAGTTATCTACGTATTTTCGAATTAATAACGAAGAAGCAGGCCAATTTGAGCGTACTTTGATTGTAGTTGAGGACAGAGGTGAGGTAGGTTATCTTGAAGGTTGTACAGCCCCACAATTCAGTACAAATCAACTCCATGCTGCAGTTGTCGAATTAATAGCATTCGAAGAAGCCGTTATCAAATACTCAACTGTCCAAAATTGGTATGCAGGAGATGAAAATGGTATTGGAGGCGTTTATAACTTTGTAACAAAACGAGGTTTATGTAGCGGGCGAAAAGCTCGAATTGCGTGGACTCAAGTGGAAACAGGGTCAGCTATTACTTGGAAATATCCGAGCTGTATTTTAGCAGGTGATTCATCCATTGGCGAATTTTATTCTGTCGCCTTAACAACTAACAAACAAGAGGCGGACACAGGTACTAAAATGATTCATTTAGGATCAAATTCAAAAAGTCGGATTATTTCAAAAGGTATTTCAACGGGCAATTCAAAAAACAGTTATAGAGGACTTGTAAAAGTAAGTCCACGCGCTATTAATACGCAAAACTACTCACAGTGCGACTCTTTACTGATTGGAAAAGACGCAAGTGCAAATACCTTCCCTTATCTTGAAATTCAAAACAGCGAAACAAAAATTGAACACGAAGCTTCAACATCTAAAATCGCAGAGGAACAATTATTTTATCTACTACAACGAGGAATTAGTATGGAAGAAGCAGTCGCCCTAATGGTAAATGGTTTTTGTAAAGAAGTATTTAACGAATTACCATTTGAATTTGCCTCAGAAGCCGATAGATTATTAAATCTAAAATTAGAAGGCTCGGTTGGGTAATCCTAAATCATCCTTTTTAAGATCTCTATTTAACACAGCCACTTATATCCTATAAAAATGAATTTTTTAAGTGATTTTATTCTTCTATTAAAAGCCCGTTATCCTCTTATTTACATAGTTACGGCTGAAGAAGAGCGTATCGAATACCTACTAAAATATAGTACCAAAAAATATCTTTCAAGGGCTTATTATTCATGGGACTTCGTGGAAGGATATAAAGGAAATCCTAATGATACAGGGTTTGCCACGAAAAATCCATTAGAAGCATTAGAATTGCCGGATAAATTGACGCCAGAAACCGGGGCAGTTTTTGTTTTAAAAGATTACGATAATTTTTTAAAGGATTTTTCTGTTATCCGAAAATTAAAAAATTTAAGTAAAACCTTAAAAACGCAACCAAAGAACATAATTATTGTTTCTTCAGAATTAGTAATACCAGATCCGTTAAAAGATTTATTAGTAACTGTGGAATTCCCACTTCCGTCATACCAAGAAATTTATGACGAGTTAACACGTTTAGTAAATTCTTTACAACAAACTGTTTCACCAGAAACAATTGGAAATTTATCTGTCGCATGCCAAGGGTTATCCATGGAACGTATCAGACGCGTTTTATCAAAAGTAATCGCACAGTATGGCGAAATTAGTGAGCAAAGCTCGCCATTAATTCTAGAAGAGAAAAAACAAATTATTCAAAAAACACAACTCTTAGACTTCTGCTTAGCCGACAAAACATTGTCGGATCTAGGAGGTTTAAGTAATTTTAAAAGTTGGCTTGGTCTAAGAGCAAATGCATTTTCCCAAGCAGCAATCGATTATGGACTTCCTTACCCAAAAGGGGTATTACTTGTAGGCGTACAAGGAACCGGAAAATCATTGGCTGCAAAAGTAATCGCACGCGAATGGAATTTACCACTTCTTCGACTTGACTTTGGAAGGTTATTCGCCTCATTAGTCGGACAATCAGAATCTCGTGCGCGTAATATGATTTCGATTGCTGAAGCTCTATCCCCATGTATTTTATGGGTAGATGAAATCGATAAAGCTTTTGCAAACTCACAAAATAGTGGTGATAATGGAACAACGAATCGTGTCCTAGCAACATTTATCACTTGGTTGGCAGAAAAAAAGTCACCTGTTTTTGTTGTCGCTACTGCAAATAATATTGAATGGATTCCAGCTGAAGTTATTAGAAAAGGACGTTTTGATGAAGTCTTTTTCCTTGGTTTACCTAGTTTCGAAGAACGACGAGCAATTTTTGAAGTCCACTTGCAAAAGTCTCGACCTGACAATTATAAAAATTATGAATTGGAACTCTTAAGTAAAATTACAAAAAACTATTCAGGAGCAGAGATTGAACAAGTTGTAATTGAAGCAATGCGAATTGGTTTTAATGAAAATCGAGAATTTACAACGGATGATCTAATTACTGTGGTTCAAAAATTTGTTCCTTTAGCACAAACGAAAAGTAGCAGTATTAAACAATTAATGCAATGGGCTGAATCCGGTAATGTTGCCCTTGCCTCAGGCCCAAATTAAAAAGCATTGATATATTAATCCGGGAGACGAAGAACTATGGTTTACAAACATTCCATTTTATGTTTAAGTAGTAATTAGTCGTAAAGAAAAATTAATAAATAAAAAGTTTTAAATTCTTATTTTTACCTATTTATGAGTGTTTTAGAAAAAATTGTAAAAGAAAGTGACTTTTTTTACAAAAAAGAAAATTTACCCAAGTTTCGTGTCGGCGATACGGTTAAAGTAACCCTTTATCTAGAATTACCAAAAGCCGATGAAACAAAAAAAGGAAAAGAACGGATTCAAGTTTATCAGGGTGTTATAATTTCAACACATAATAACGAAAATCCTACAAACGCAACTATTACCGTTAGAAAAATGTTCCAAGGTGGTGGTATTGAAAAAGTATTCCTTTTAAATTCTCCTTGGTTAAAAACTGTTGAGGTTTTAACATCTGCAAAAATTAGACGAGGTAAACTTTATTATCTTCGTGATCGTGTCGGTAAGTCAGCACGTTTAAAGCGATTATTCACCTAATTTAGGTTCGGACTGAATTTTAAATACAATTAAAGTCTACTTGCACAATGAATCAACGTACGTTATTACCTCTTATAATTGAACGTGGTTTTCCGATCTTAGCTTATTCAATCCCTCTAGCTGAATCCATATACTTTTTCGCACACCGAGTTTGTTTATATACAAATAACATTAGTCTAAAGCTTTTGTTTTTACAGACGCTAAAACCAATTGCTATGTTTTATAGCAACAATTTATATGCGATCTTTTTTACCGTGTGTTATATCTTTGCAGCTTGTTCAGCTAATCGATTACCATTAAGCAGACTTCTTCCCACACGAGAAGGAAAACCTATTTGCTTAAACTTAAGCAAATTTACCCGTATAAATGTTATGCAAGCAATTTTGTTAGAGATTGTTATTGCAATGATTGGACAAATTTGGAATCTTTCACCGACATTACTCAAGAATGGTCTTTTTGGAACTTTTGTTGCAAATGCCTGCTTAGTAGGTCTTGTAGGATTAATTGTCTATTCGTCGTTTATTATTGCTCTTGGTCGTTATCCAAGATTACCCGTAATCAGTGGCGCCGCTCGCGTACAACTACAAGGAGGGTGGCTTAATTAATTATAATAAGTTAATCGAGATTAAGAGTAATTTAATCAGTAATAGAAAACTTATCTTATAATTAATCCTTATAGAATAAAAGTTTGCCGATTAATATATTCAATCACTCGCTATAACGCGAAGTAGTATGAGAGATTAATATTAGGTTGAATTTATAAATTTGTTTTTACATAATGTTCACATTAAAAATCCTAGTTTATACCGTTGTAATTTTCTTTGTCTCGCTTTTCACATTTGGATTTTTATCAAACGATCCATCTAGAAACCCGAACCGTAAAGATTTAGAATAATTAGTTTAAGTTCCGCCCAAAGGCTTGTTAGCCTTTGGGCGGAATTTTTATTGATTAACATATTAATGCTAATGCGACTTAGAACCTTTAAAAGATAACTCTACGAAGCCCCTAATTTATTAATAAAACAAGTATATTATTAATAATATGATTAATTGTTAAAAGTAAGACCTTGACAGAGGTTTTAGTTAACTGTTAATATCTA
>Ga0233438_10000169_pt1 | contig 91349 bp, 76 predicted proteins | sample SI_123_September_FD_182720 | JGI IMG/M metagenome (GOLD analysis project Ga0233438, IMG submission 182720) | Seawater microbial communities from Saanich Inlet, British Columbia, Canada - SI_123_September2016_10_MG | ecosystem: Environmental > Aquatic > Marine > Inlet | place: Canada: British... | reverse complement strand
GATACGCGCTGTCATTCTTATTATTTATTCTTTCAATGAACTTAAACTAAAAATACCAAAAAAAACTCTTTGACCTTTTTAGCGGATGCAAATATAAAACCCTTTTTAATTCTTTCAAGGAGTTTTTTAATCTTTTATTTTATTTTTTTGTTTAATCTTCTGAAAGCGGAGTTTTAGGGGCTTTCCAAAGGGTGTAAAGCGAATCTAAATCGTAGGTCAAAGCGGTGGGATCCAGATCTATCAAACCATCGCCATAAGCGCGTTGCAAAATATCTTCAATTAGAAAATCTTCATAATTGAGTTCTGGATCGTAGGTATCCTTTAGGGACAACTTAAACAGGGATGCCGTGGTTTGGTATACAAATGCGCGCCAACCGTTGCGCAATTCTTTGACAAGAGTGTGGGTGGTCTCGCCCGTTTGACGATGTACGAGCTTGATAAGGATTCTACCTTGAGATCGAGATAGTTTTTTTAACTCTTCTTCAAACTCTTCGTATATAAACTTTTCAACCCGCTTTACGTAAATCCGTCTACTGCGCTTACTTTTGATTTTTTCCAAGCGCATGCTCATCGTATCCAATCGATCCGAGGCCAGTTTTGCATAAGGATAAACCCGAAGGGTACGGTTTCTCAAAATCACATATTCCCGAAGGTCTTTCATGCTTTTAAAACGCAAAGGCTGAAAAAGAACTACCTCTTTAAGTCGAATTCCCGATTGTGGAATGGAGTCGGTTTCAAATTGATACAACAAATCTCCCTCAAAATCTTCAGGAGCTTCGATCTGGGCAAAACAAATACCCCAAATCAAAAGAAAAAAGATAAAAAAAGGGAGGTGCTTCATGAGGACCAATTTGCTGTTTAGAAGTTTTCCAAAAAAAGAAAAGGGATTCTGGAATTCGTTCCTTTTTTTTCGATATCAAAAATACAAATATTTTAGTGGTAAGGGTTTTATTGGGGAATATTCTTACTTTTGGTTTCTTTAATATTAACCTCTATTTTTATGAGTATTCTCGACAAAAAAGCAATCAGCTTTTTAGAAAATTATCTGAACAATGCCGCGCCTACAGGCTACGAAAGTGGCGGTCAGAAAATTTGGATGGAGTATCTTAAACCCTATGTAGATGAATTCATTACTGACATCTATGGAACTGCAGTGGGGGTCATCAATCCAAAAGCCAAATACAAAGTGGTGATCGAGGGACATTCTGATGAAATTTCTTGGTATGTCAATTACATTTCGGACAACGGTTTGATCTATGTAATTCGAAATGGGGGAAGCGACCACCAGATAGCACCTTCAAAATGGGTCAATATTCATACGAAAAAAGGAATTGTAAAAGGCGTTTTTGGTTGGCCTGCTATCCATACAAGAAAAGCTGGAAAAGAAAATCCTCCTCAACTGGATAATATCTTTATAGACATTGGTGCCAAAGACAAAAAAGAGGTTGAAAAACTTGGAGTGCACGTGGGTTGTGTGATTACCTATCCCGATGAATTCCATGTATTAAATAAAGACAAATTTGTTTGTAGAGCCATTGACAATCGTGCTGGTGGTTTTATGATTGCACAAGTAGCCCGCTTGCTTTCCGAAAATAAGGTAACGCTACCGTTCGGACTTTATATTACCAACTCCGTACAGGAGGAAGTAGGTCTACGCGGAGCGGAAATGATTACACAAACTATTAAACCCGATATTGCCCTGGTGACTGACGTATGTCACGACACCACCACACCGATGATCAATAAAAAAACAGAAGGACATACGGAGATCGGAAAAGGACCCGTGATTTCTTATGCCCCAGCCGTTCAGAATAATTTGAGAGAGCGTATTATAGAAACGGCAGAAAAGAAGAAAATTCCGTTTCAACGTTTGGCCTCTTCACGTTTTACAGGAACCGATACCGATGCCTTTGCCTACAGTAATGGCGGAGTTGCTTCGGCTTTGATTTCTCTTCCGTTACGCTATATGCACACCACGGTAGAAACCGTTCACCGCAAGGATGTTGAAAACGTCATCCAACTGATGTATGAAACTTTATTGACGATCAAGGACGGAGAGTCCTTTAGTTATTTTGACTAAGCCTTACTTAATAAAGTAAAAGAGCCTGAAGGAGACTTCAGGCTCTTTTTTTGATCTTATTGATACGGTCATTTCGACTTCGCTCAATGACCGCATTGGGATACTGAGCCTGAAAACAATCCCCATCTGACCTTCACGAAATCGGCGTAAAGAAAAGGGGTGTGATTTCCGTAAAGAAGTAAAAGCTATTTGAGCGCAGCGAGTTCTTTTTCAAAAAAAAAGAGTTGATTTCAACTACGCATCTCTACTCCAGGTTTTTTTTAAAAAGATAAGTCTATTCCTCAGGCGTTTTTCTGGATCAAAGCTTTATTAATTCGCTTTACCACTCCTGGTCCCTCATAAACAAACCCAGTATAAAGCTGAATAAGAGAGGCGCCCGCTTCGAGTTTTTCGATGGCATCTTGAGGTTTATGGACTCCCCCTACTCCAATGATCGGAAAGGCATTGTTACTCTTTTCAACTAAAAACCGAATGACTTCGGTACTGCGTTGTGTCAAGGGTCTCCCGCTTAAACCCCCTTTTTCCTCTTTGTTTTTAGACTGCAATCCTTCCCTACTTAAAGTGGTATTCGTAGCGATTACTCCGTCGATTTTAACACTTGTGACAATCTCGATAGTGTCGAGCAATTGATCGTCACTTAGGTCGGGTGCAATTTTGAGCAATATGGGCTTTGGCTTGTCCTTTTGATCATTCAAACCTTTTAGGGTGGAGAGTAAATGGGTCAAAGGCTCTTTGTGCTGTAGGGCTCTTAAGTTTGGGGTATTGGGCGAGCTGACATTCACCACAAAATAATCAACATGATCAAAGAGGGCTTCAAAACAGTAGATATAATCGTTTACGGCTTCTTCATTTGGGGTGATTTTATTTTTTCCAATGTTTCCCCCAATCAGCACACCCTGATTCTTTTTTAGTCTTTTTACAGCAGCTTCTACCCCTTGGTTGTTAAAGCCCAGCCGATTGATGAGGCCTTCATCTTCTGGCAAACGAAACATTCTTTTTTTTGGATTGCCGTCTTGCGGTTTGGGGGTTAGCGTTCCGATTTCTATAAAGCCAAAACCAAAGTTGGACAATTCCTGAAAGAGTTTAGCATCTTTATCAAAACCGGCAGCAAGCCCTACAGGATTTGGAAACGTGAGTCCAAAAAGTTTTCGTTCTAACCCTTTGTCCTGTATTGTAAATGTAGCACGAAGCAAGTAGGATACTCCTGGGATTTTATGAGCAATTTTAATCGACTTAAAAACAGTATGATGCACCCATTCGGGGTCAAAAAAAAAGAGCAGTGGTTTAATTATTAATTTGTACATCTACTTAAAAAAAATCCCGCAAAAAGCGGGATCTAAATTATTTTATTTTTTTGCTGGGGGCGCATTCAATTTGGAACTCATCTCCAAGGAAATTGCCGAACGCTCAATTTTTAACTTCCCTGCAAGGGTTTCAATAGTGCAGGTATTGTCTTTGTCGTTTAGCTCCATGATTTTTGCATGAATCCCACTTTTGGTGACAATTCGGTCTCCTTTTTTCATCGAATTCATGAAATTCTTTTCCTTTTTTTGTTTGCGTTGCTGGGGCAGGATGATGAAAAAGAAAAACACCACCAACATTAACAGTAAAAAAGGGAGTTGTCCCGATAAGCCTTCTGACATAGGTGATTCTTTTAGTTTTGTTGACGTGCTCTGGCTTGTGCCTCACGTTGTTTTTGTTTTACAGGGTCGGGGTTTACGTTTGCTTTGATTCGAAGCATTTCTCTCCCAGACGCTGTGTTTGCGGAAAGCGTTACTGATTTTTGTTGTACACCAGGTTTGTTACTCGAATCAAAACTTACCGTAATGGTTTGCGAATCCCCTGGTTTGATCGATGTATTTTTGGGGTACTCAGGAACGGTACATCCACAGCTTCCTCGAGCATCGACTATAATTAAGTCCGATTTACCCGTATTGGTAAACGAAAATTGGGTTGTCACTTTTTCACCTTCCTCAATGGTTCCAAAGTCGTGACTTATCTTGTCAAAAGTCATCACGGGGCCGTCTGTTTGTGCAGCGGGTGTTGCAGCTTGAGAGTTATTTACCGGATTGGCATTGGTTATTTTCTTAGCTGCAGAGTCTTGACATCCTACAAGTACAGTGAGAGAAATCGCTAAAAAAAGGCTAACTGGTTTGTTCATTATAATAGTTTTAAAATCTTGTCAAAAGTAACAAAAAAAGTGATTACAACAACCCTCTTCCTTCTTTCATCATTCGCTTTTCTGTTTGAAATTCACGAACCAATTTATCCAAAACCCCATTGACAAAATTATTACTGCTGGGTGTAGAGTAATCTTTTGCAATTTCCAAATATTCATTTAAGGTCACTTTTGTTGGTATATTAGGAAAATAAAGTAATTCGGCAATTGCTATTTTTAAAATAACTTGATCTAGCTTGGCAATTCGATCAGCGTCCCAATTCGGGGTTTTACCCTCCAATTCTTTTAGAAGTTGCTCATCTTTCGATAACGTTTTTTCTAAAAGTGAAACTCCAAAATCCAAATCTTCCAAGTTTTCAATAGGTTTTGGAAATTGTAAGGTATTTGATTGTTTTGGGTCGAGTTGTTTTAACATTTTCATCATGAAGGTATTGACAACTGGAAGGTCATCGATCCAGGTCAACTGGTGGTCTTCGAGATAACTATACAAATACGACGAGGGTGCGATAATTTCTTTAAAACATTTCATAACCCATTTTAAATCCTCCTTTGGTGTGGGTTCTTTGGTCTCAAAATAGGATCGGAAAGCATCGGCGGAGGTAATTTCTTTTGAAAGCTCTTTAAGAAAAGTAAACTCCAAATCCCAGCGGATAAATTTTTTGTTTTTTAGGTGTTTTTCTAGCTGTGGATGTTTGTCAATAAAGAGTAGGACTTTATTTTTAGATAAATACGTCAGCTTTTGAAAATTTTCATCGCGATTTATCTGATGTTTTTCGTAGGCCGTGAGTTGTTCCTCTGTGAAGTTCTTTAACGCCTTTAAAAGAGCTAACAACAAGAGATATAGATTAAAAGATTGGGCTACACTCTCCTTAAAAAAAATAATTTCATCATCTAACTTTTTTTCTTCACCTAGGGAAAAGGAATAAACAGACTGCATTACTTTGATGCGTATGTGTCGGCGTGTGAGCATGTAAGAGAACTTTTGAGTTGTAAAATTAAATCAATAAAATCAATAGACATTGTAAACTGCTAAAAAGTTTTCTGCTATTTGCAAGGGCATTTGTGTACATTTGGACAAGCTATGAAAGCATTACAGTACCTCAACAAATATTTTTACAAGTACCGCAACAAATTGTTTGTGGGTTTTTTAATCACCTTAGTTGCCCGAATATTTTCACTTTTCACACCCCGATTGATCGGGGATTCACTCACCGCTGTAGAGCAGTATGTCAAATCAGATGATGTGAGTCTTGACTCCATCCAAGAACTCTTACTTTTTAATATTCTTATCATTATCGGTGCGAGTTTGGTCTCTGGATTTTTCACCTTTTTAATGCGTCAAACTATAATCAATGTTTCGAGGTATGTGGAATTTGATTTAAAAAATGAAATCTTTTGGCACTATCAAAAACTGACCCAGCGCTTTTACAAAAACAACCGAACAGGAGATCTTATGAATCGGATTAGTGAGGATGTGGGTAAGGTACGGATGTATGTAGGTCCTGCATTTATGTACAGCATCAATACCGTCGCACTTTTTATCATTGTAATTTCCTATATGATCAGCATTGCTCCTGCTTTAACACTTTACACCATACTCCCCCTTCCTATTTTATCTGTCACCATTTATAAGTTAAGTCGAATCATTAACGAAAAAAGTACACGTGTCCAGGAGGTTCTTTCCAAAATGTCCTCCTTTGCTCAAGAGAGTTTTAGTGGTATAGGGGTGATTAAGTCGTATAATCTTCAGCGAATTATGAATCAGGGATTTGACGATTTGGCCTCGGAAAGCTATCAAAAAAACATGTCCTTGGTCAAAGTTCAAGCGTGGTTTTTTCCTTTGATGATTTTATTAATTGGTTTTAGTAACCTCATTGTGATTTATGTAGGTGGAAATCAATACATAAATAATGAAATCGAAATTGGAGTACTGGCTGAGTTTATCATTTATGTCAATATGCTTACATGGCCTGTTGCGGTTGTCGGGTGGATTACCTCTATCGTTCAACAAGCCGAAGCCTCGCAAGAGCGAATCAACCTCTTTTTAAAGGAAGAACCCGAAATCAAAGATGGCTCTGGAGTTCAAAAAGAAATCAAAGGAGCGCTAGAACTTAAAAATGTATCGCTTCGTTATCCAGAAACCCAAATTCAAGCACTTGAAAACATATCGCTAAAAATACCTACTGGAACTACTCTGGGAATCCTAGGAAATATCGGGTCCGGAAAATCCACTTTATTGGATTTGATCACACGACTTTACGATCCTTCAGAAGGGAAAATCCTATTGGATGGAATCGATTTAAAAGAGTACACTCTAGAACAACTTCGTGAAGCTATTGGATCGATCCCCCAAAATGCGTTTTTATTTTCTGAGAGTATTGAAGACAATATTCGCTTTGGCTCTATAAATGCAAGCAGGGAAGCCATTCAAGAAGCAAGCAAAGAGGCGGTTGTACACAAGAACATTATAGCCTTTAAGGAAGGGTACCAAACCCTACTCGGAGAGCGCGGAGTCACCTTATCTGGCGGTCAAATCCAGCGGGTTTCCATCGCTAGGGCGTTTATTAAAGATCCCAAGATTTTACTCCTTGACGATTGCCTCTCTGCAGTAGACACAGACACCGAAGAGGAGATTTTAAAACACCTAAAAAAGATCGCTCAAAACAAAACAACATTAATTGTGAGTCATCGAATTTCTTCCCTAAAACACGCTGACCAAATAATTGTTTTTGAAAATGGGAAAATAGTTCAACAAGGCAAACACCTAGAGTTAACAGGGGTTTCAGGCTATTACAAAGAATTATTTGAAAAACAACAAGCAGACAGAAACAAATAATTTGTTTTGTTTAATTTTTTTAGTGAAATTGCTTAGTATATTCAAAAAATCTAAAACAAAATGCCAGATAATTTAGGCGAAAACCAAGAAGAAATATTCTCAAAAGTCCTCCGAGCAGGAAGACGCACGTATTTTTTTGATGTGAGGGAAACCAAGGCTAGCGACTACTATTTAACCATTACAGAAAGTAAAAAATTTACCAATGAAGATGGTTCGTATCACTACAAAAAGCATAAAATCTATATCTATAAAGAAGATTTTGAAAGTTTCTCCAACTTCTTAAGCGAAACCATGAATTACATCTTCGATCAAAGGGGTGTGGAAGTTATCAGTGAACGCCATCAAAAAGATTATTCTCCAGACAACATTAATTCAGAACAACATTAATTTTTTCAGCCTTGGGCTGTAAAGATTTGTCCTTTCATTTTTTCATTCAAAATTTTATGTTCAACTTTATCGAGAACAAAAAATCTTTAGATGAAAAACTTTATTTGCCTCATTTCGGTATTGAGTTGCAGTATTCTCAGCAGCCAAGTCAACTTAAATTATTACTTGGATGAGGATCATCTTTACAATCCGAACATCCCTCAACCCAAAGAAATACTGGGTTATGAAGTAGGGAGCTGGCATGTTTCACACGATCAATTGGTAAATTATATGTACCGGTTGGCAGCTTCTTCGGACCGTATTTCAATAGAAAATAGAGGGCGTACCTATGAAGATCGACCCATTCTTTTGCTTACGATTACCAGCCCAGAGAATCATCAAAACCTAGAATCCATACGGCAAAGACACTTGAAACTCTCAGAGTCGGGTGCAAAAAATATTGATATTGAGCAACAACCCCTGGTGGTCTACCAAGGTTTTTCGGTTCACGGAAACGAACCCAGTGGAGCAAATGCGGGCCTCCTAGCTGTGTATCATCTTGCCGCTAGCGAAGCCCCAGAAACCATTGAAATGCTAAATGAGTTGGTAATTCTATTCGATCCCAGTTTTAATCCCGATGGACTGCAACGCTTTTCCTATTGGGCAAATATGAATAAAAATCAAACGCTAACCTCGGACCCAAACGACCGGGAATACAACGAAATTTGGCCTGGAGGAAGGACCAACCACTACTGGTTTGACCTGAATCGAGATTGGCTTTTTGTTCAATTGCCCGAATCCCAAGCGCGAATTAAAACCTATTCTGAATGGTTACCCAATATCTTGACAGACCACCACGAAATGGGAACCAATTCAACTTTTTTCTTTCAACCTGGAATCCCGTCAAGAACCAATCCGCTTACGCCGATCCTAAATCAAAAACTCACCAGCAAGATTGCGGACTATCATATAGAAGCTTTTGATAAATTAGGATCGCTTTACTATTCCGAAGAGGATTACGACGATTTTTATTACGGTAAAGGCTCCGCTTATCCCGATATCAATGGGGGAATCGGAATTCTATTTGAACAGGCCAGCTCCAGAGGACATTTACAAGATAGTGATAATGGCTTATTAAGTTTTCCATTTACAATAAGAAACCAATTGACTGCGGCTTTTTCTACATTAAAGGCAGCAACCTCGCTGCGGAAAGAACTCTTAAATTACTTTACAAAATTTTATGCTGACGCAAGGAAAAACGCTACTAAATCCAAGCAAAAGGCTATTTTGGTGGGCAGTCCAAAAGACCCTGCAACAGCCTACCATTTTGTTAAAATCTTGAAACAGCACGAAATCAAGTTTCACGAATTGAAAAATACGGTCAAGAAAGAAGGGAAAACCTACCATCCCGAATCCAGCTATGTCATTCCACTAGAGCAAAAAAAACATGCGCTGATTCAAGCGTTTTTCAGTAAACAAAGTCGCTTTAAAGACAGTTTGTTTTATGATGTTTCCTCTTGGACACTTCCTTACGCATTCAACTTGAATCATCACTATGACAACACCGTTGATTTAGCAGGAAATGAAATTACTGAACTCGAAGTTCCTCTGGGTCAGGTAACCCAGAAAGGAAGCTATGCCTATCTTTTTGAGGCACATCCTTACTACTCTCCAAAATTACTGAACTACCTTCATCAAAATAAGGTTCGTGTTAAAGTAGGACTCACGCCATTCACTCTAGATGGAAAAACATTTGACTACGGAACCTACATGATTCCTGCAAAAAATCAGGAAATGGAGGAAAGTGAACTTTATGAAATTCTAAAAGAAGGGGCTCGAAAAACCCATATCGAGATCACCGGAGTATCAACGGGTCACGCTCAGGGAATCGATTTAGGATCTCGAGATTTTACTACTGTAAAAGCAGCCCAGATTGCCTTACTCGTAGGTGCTGGGGTAAGTAGCTACGATGCCGGAGAAATTTGGCATTTACTAGACACCCGACATCAAATAGCGGTTACTAAAATTGACATCAAAGATCTTAAGGGTTCTGACTTGGGTAGGTATTCGCATTTGATTATTCCAAATTATTACGGATCGGATTTAAATTCTCATGCAAAAAAAATCAAAGAATTTGTCTCGGAAGGAGGAACACTGATTGGCTATCGAAATACAACGAAATGGCTCGACAAAAACGAATTTATCGATCTTGAATTTATTAATCAAAACCTTACAGCGATTGGTATATCTTTTGAAGACAAGGATAAATTCACAGGGGCACAGTTGACCAGAGGTGCCATTTTTAACACAAAAATTGACCGGAGTCATCCAATCAATTTTGGCTACCTCAACGAAACACTTCCCGTATTTAGAAATACCAATATTTATCTCAAACCCGATAGTCAAAGTTATAACAACCCGATACAGTACACTTCAAATCCCTTGCTGAGCGGTTATATATCAGAAGAAAACAAAGCGCTGATCAGCAACTCCGTACCCTTTAAAACTGTTCGCCTAGGACGAGGGAGGGTTATAGCCCTTACGGACAATACGAATTTTAGAGCGTTTTGGTACGGAACTAATAGGATTTTGACCAATGCGATCTATTTATCCGATAAGATGTAACTAGAGAATCTGTTGCCCGTTGGGGAGTTTTGTTTCTGGAGCTAATAGAATGATTGTGTCTTTCTCATTAGCTCCCAAGACCAAACATTGACTTTCAAAGTCTGCAACCATTCGTGTGCCGATATTTACTACTGCAATAAGCTGTTTGCCTTTGAGTTCCTCCAAAGCGTAGCGCTTGGTAATTTGTGCGGAGGACTGTAAAATCCCCAAAGGACCAAAATCAATTTCGAGTTGATAGGCTGGTTTTTTTGCTTTCGGAAAATCTTTTGCGGACAGTATCGTTCCCACTCGGAGATCAAGCTTTTCAAAAGTAGAATAGTGGATCATTTATTATTGACATTTCAGCAAAAGTACTACATTTAAAATCAGTTAAAAAAATCAAATTTATGGCACTTACAGAATCGTATATGCTACCCTTAGGCATTCCAGCACCAGACTTTTCTTTACCAAATGTAGTTGATGATCAAACAGTGTCCTTGGATCGGTTGAAAGGTTCCAAAGGCACACTTATAATCTTTATGTGCAATCATTGTCCCTATGTGGTTCACCTTATGGAAGGCCTTGTTTCCACTGCTCAAAATTTTAAGGAGATAGGTATTGAAACCATTGCAATTTCTAGTAACAGTGAGCATAGTCATCCGCAAGACGGGCCTATAGAAATGAAAAAATTAGCTTTGGAAAAGAACTTTGCTTTTCCTTATTTGTTTGACAAAACTCAAGAGGTTGCCCACGGTTATCAAGCAGCTTGCACCCCAGACTTTTATCTTTTTGACGAAACTCTAAGCTTGGTGTACCGTGGACGATACGACGATTCTAGACCGGGTAACCAAATTCCAGTATCGGGGAAAGAATTGCATCAAGCGGCAACGTTAATGCTTTCTAAAGAATCGCAGCAAACTCCTCAATATCCAAGTATGGGATGTAATATCAAATGGCATTCTGGAAATAGCCCTGAGGAAAGACAATAAAAGAATTCCGCAACATCTAGAGAATCGTATTTTCCATAGATTACCTGAAAAAGTATTTCAAGGAATTCTTTTTGGTTAAAAATCAACCAACTCCACTTCAAAAATCAGTGTAGCATCAGGAGGTATAACTCCTCCTGCACCTTGGGAGCCATAGGCGAGATTACTTGGAATTACAAAACGGGCACCAGCCCCTTTGTTCAACAACATAATACCCTCGTCCCAACCAGGAATAACCTGACCTACACCAACCGAAAAATCAATCGGTTGATTCCGCTGATAGGAAGAATCGAAAACGGTACCATCTACCAAGGTTCCTTTGTAGTGCACTGAAACTTGTGCCCCTTTGGGAGGCGTAGTACCTGTCCCTTCTTTAGTAATGGAATAGTACAAGCCACTATCTGTTTTACTCATGCCTTCAGTAAGTGCCCCGAGTGCTTTTTTCGCCGCTTTCTTTGCTGCTTGTTTTCGAGCTTCGCCGCTGCTGTTAAAGTCTTCAAATGCAGATTGAGGGTTCCATTGTTCCGCTTCAGCTCCGTATCGTTCTATGGTAAGAGATTTGAGAAGATCGCCTTGGGCTACTTGATCCACTACCTCTTGACCTTCTACAACATAACCAAACACGGTGTGTTTTCCATCCAACCAGTCTGTGGGTCCATGAGTAATAAAAAACTGGCTTCCATTGGTTCCTGGACCTGCATTAGCCATAGACAATGTTCCAGCACGATTGTGTTTTAACTCGGGGTGAAATTCATCGTCAAACTGATACCCTGGTCCGCCAGAACCAGTACCTTGGGGACAACCCCCTTGAATCATGAAATCTGCAATTACACGGTGAAATTTTAACCCATCATAATAAGGTTCTCCTTCTTTTTTGTGATCGTTTTTCTGAGTTCCTTCAGCCAAACTCACAAAGTTCCCTACCGTACCCGGTGTCTGTTGATAGGTAAGTTCGATGAGTATTGTACCTTTTGAGGTTTCTAATTTTGCGTAAATGCCTTCCATAACGATTTTTATTTGTCGGCAAAGATAAGAATCCCAACCAATCCTAAAAGTTTAATTTGCGATTTCGCTCATAAACTTAAGGCGGTACAAACGCAATTCCTCCTCCTCATAGTCTCCGTCAAAGGCTGCTGTTGCTTCTGAAATGGAATCTGAATCGGACTCGATAAAATAGTCATAGAGTTCTTCCAATTGATCTTCGTCAAAAAGATCTTCCAGATAATAATCAATATTGAGTCGGGTACCTGCAAAAACAATCGTTTCCATTTCCGAAACAAGCTTTTCCATCGACATCCCTTTGGCATCGGCAATATCTTCAAGAGGTAGTTTCCGATCGATACTTTGGATTAGATACAGTTTCAATGCGGAATTGATTCCTGTACTTTTGACCACCAAATCATCTGGGCGAGTGATCTCGTTTTCCTCAACGTATTGACTGATGAGGTTGATAAATTGGTCCCCATAGCGTTTTGCTTTCCCTTCTCCCACTCCATTAATCGTGACTAGTTCTTCCGGACTAATGGGGTATTTTGAACACATTTCTTCCAAGGAATTTTCTTGAAAAACAGCATAGGGAGGCACTTCATTGGCTTCTGCCACCTGTTTTCTCAAGTTGAGTAACAATTGCATTAAAGTTTTATCCAAGACAGCCTGTGACTTGACGGGTTGGATAGGAACATTTTCCTGTCCCACAAATTTGTGGTCTTCCGTCATCATAAATGACTCGGGTTGGTCTAAAAATTCTTTTCCACGAGTGGTGATTCGAATCAAACCATAGGCTTCGATTTCTTTGATGAGATACCCTGCAACTAAAGCTTGTCGAATTAACGCCATCCAAAAATGGGAGTCTTTGTTTGCTCCACTTCCAAAGACAGCAAGGGTATTGGTTTTGTGAGATTGAATTACTGCATTTTTCTCTCCCAAAAGAGTTTTTACCAACTCTTTAGACTTGTAAATTTCTTTGGTTTCTACAACTGCTTTTAAAAGAAGGACTAGGACGTCTTTTGCTTCCACTTGCTCTTTTGGAAAACGCATATTGTCATCCATAGCTCCATCGTCTCCGGTCTCATTGTCAAACGCTTCTCCAAAATAGTGAAGGATAAATTTACGTCTTGAAATTGAAGTTTCTGCGTAAGCCACCATATCTGCTAAAAGTGCCATTCCAATTTCTTGTTCTGCCAAGGGTTTACCTGACATGAATTTTTCCAATTTTTCAATGTCTTTGTAAGCATAAAATGCTAAACAATGACCTTCACCCCCATCTCGTCCTGCACGACCTGTTTCCTGATAATAACTCTCAATACTTTTCGGAATGTCGTGGTGAATAACAAAACGAACATCCGGTTTATCGATTCCCATACCAAAGGCAATGGTCGCTACTATGATGTCGCAATCATCTTTCAAAAATTGATCTTGATGTGATACCCTGGACTTTGCATCCAGACCCGCATGGTAGGGCAATGCATTAATGCCATTTACCTGTAAAGTTTGAGCTAACCCCTCCACGCGTTTTCGTGACAAACAATAAATGATGCCCGACTTGCCACTATTTTGTTTTACAAATCGGATGATATCAGAATCTACCTGATTTGTCTTTGTTCGGACCTCGTAATACAAATTCGGTCTATTGAAGGAGGCTTTAAAAACTTGAGCTTTCGAAATCCTCAAATTTTTCATTATATCTTCTTGTACTTTTGGCGTTGCAGTAGCCGTCAAGGCAATAATCGGAATACTTTGCTTAAACTGCTCCAAGATGACCCGAAGATTGCGGTATTCAGGTCTAAAATCATGTCCCCATTCTGAAATACAATGGGCTTCATCAACGGCTAAAAAAGAAATCTTAACCGATTTGAAAAAATCTATAGTGTTCTTTTTGGAAAGAGATTCCGGTGCGACGTACAAGAGCTTGGTAATTCCATTGCGAATATCACTTTTCACTTGAGCCGTTTCGGTCTTGTTAAGCGACGAATTCAGTACATGAGCGATACCATTTTCGGAGGAAATTCCCCGTATGGCATCCACTTGATTTTTCATTAAAGCGATAAGTGGAGACACTACAATAGCGGTGCCTTCTTGAACCAGTGCAGGCAGCTGATAACAAAGCGACTTTCCTCCACCCGTAGGCATAATGACAAAGCAATCTTCTTTTTCTAGGATGTGCGTGATTACGGACTCCTGAAGTCCTTTAAAAGCAGAGAAACCAAAATGTTTCTTTAACTGAATTTTAAGTTTTTCCGCATTCATGAAAACAGTAAAGAGTTAATTTTTCAAGCATTTTTATTTGTAAGATACCAAAAATATAAGGTATTCACAATATAACATTTATACATTTTTAAAGAAATCGAAACAATTGATTCTTTAAAAAATGCTACCGGGTACCATTTGTTTTTGATATTTTTACCCACGAAACGATGGATAAAAACAAGGAACTACTATGAGTGGAGAATCTCCTAAAGACGAAATGTCCTTCTTGGATCATCTTGAAGAATTGCGATGGCACCTCATCCGCTCGGTGTTGGCAATTTTGATAATAGCTACGGTAGCTTTCCTATTTAAAGATTTTATTTTTGACGTGCTCCTGTTTGGCCCTAAACAGAAAGATTTTATTACCTACCGTTGGTTTTGTTCCATCTCACAAACATTGGGACAGGGAACTAGTTTTTGTATCGAGGAACTACCGTTTAGAATCCAAAGTCGAACGATGGCAGGTCAATTTTCAGCCCATTTGTGGACCTCTATTCTAGCAGGTTTTATTGTTTCTTTCCCATATATTGTTTTTGAATTTTGGAAATTTATCAGCCCAGGACTGTATGAAAACGAGCGTAAAAATGCACGTGGGTTTATTTTTATCGCTTCCCTTTTGTTTTTTATCGGAGTACTCTTTGGATATTATATCGTTACCCCTTTATCGATTAACTTTTTAGGAAATTACACGGTGAGTAGTGAAATTTTTAATGATTTTGATTTAAGCAGTTATATCGGCCTGTTACGTGCTTCAGTGTTGGCTTCGGGTATCATTTTTGAGCTCCCCATCATCGTCTATTTTTTAACCAAAGTAGGCATTATCACACCCGCATTTTTAAGAAAAAACAGGAAGATATCGTTGGTTGTTGTATTGAGTCTATCTGCTATTATAACACCTCCCGATATTGCCAGTCAAATCATAGTGAGTATCCCAATATTGATTCTTTACGAAGTGAGTATTTTAATTTCGAGAATTGTGGTTAGAAATCAAGATAAAGCCCTTAAAAATGTCTGATGCCGTAACAAATTTTAACGAATATCGCAGTCGGATGAACGACAAGCTCCTAGAGGGTGCGTCCATGACTTTAAAACGCATCTTCAGTTTGGACAACCAAGCGTATAAAGCAGGGAGTCTCGATGTTGCCACAAAAGAATTATTGGGTTTGGTCGCCTCTATGGTGCTTCGCTGTGACGACTGTGTAAAATATCATTTGGAAAATTGTCACAAAGAACAACTCAGCAAAAATCAAGTTATGGAAGCGTTGGAGATCGCTACAGTAGTAGGAGGAAGCATTGTCATCCCACACTTGAGAAGAGCTTATGAATATTGGGAAGCACTAGAAACGGAAACAACATAAAATCATGAAGCTACGCGCAGAGGGTATTGAAAAATCGTACAAAGGACGGAAAGTCGTTAAAGGAATTTCATTGGAAGTAACCCAAGGAGAAATTGTAGGTCTCCTAGGACCCAATGGAGCGGGAAAGACTACTTCTTTTTACATGATCGTAGGACTGATCAAACCCAATGCCGGAAGTATTTTTCTCAATGCAGATGAAATTACAAAATACCCCATGTATCGTCGGGCTCAGAACGGGATTGGATACCTAGCCCAAGAAGCTTCTGTATTTCGCAAACTGAGTATCGAAGAAAATATTTTGAGTGTGCTGCAAATGACTTCTCTAAGCAAAGCGGCACAAAAAGAAAAAATGGAATCGCTTTTAGAAGAATTTGGACTTACACACATTCGCAAAAATCGCGGAGACTTACTCTCCGGAGGGGAACGCAGACGAACGGAAATTGCCCGAGCACTAGCCACCGACCCTAAATTTGTTCTTTTAGATGAACCCTTTGCTGGAGTGGATCCCGTGGCAGTAGAAGACATTCAGCGTATCGTAGCGCATTTAAAAAAGAAAAACATCGGAATCCTTATCACCGATCACAATGTTCAAGAAACCCTTGCTATTACAGACAAAACTTACCTAATGTTTGAGGGAAGTATCCTCAAAGCAGGAACCCCTGAAGAACTTGCCGAGGACGAAATGGTCCGCAAGGTGTACCTCGGTCAAAATTTCGAACTACGCAAAAAGAAGCTTTCATTTTAAACAAGGATTACCTCTATTGGATTCACTAAAATTAATTATTGAAGGTGGTGCTATTGCGAATCACGTTGAGAATAAGATAAATCAGTATCAATAGGGGGACTGCAACCCAATTGAAAAAATAAAACATCGGTAAACTCAGTAGCAGCAAAATCCATTGAAATTGATATTCTTGAAAGCTTAGAGACTTGATTTTAAATGAAAAAAGCGGCAACCGAACATTCATCAGAATTGCAGAAAGCAGTGTGATGATAACCAAAGTGGAATAGGACGTAATCACCTCCTTTAAAGATTCAAAAATAGGGTGTTCAATCAGCAAAGGGAGGGCTACGATAAACAAGGCATTGGCAGGAGCTGGAAGGCCTTTAAATTCTTCTTGTTGTTCTTTATCAATATTAAATCGGGCCAAACGGATTCCTGCACTCAAAGGAATCAAAAAACCTACCAGCGCAAGGGGAGCAAAAGAAAACGTAAATTCACTTTGTAAAATAATCGTAGAAAAATTCAACTCCCGAACCCCATTTTCCAAAAACAAATTATACATCACTACTCCGGGTACTACTCCGCTCGTAATCAAATCTGCCATGGAATCAAACTGAAGACCAAACTCACTCTCTGCATCCAGTAGTCGGGCGAAAAAACCGTCGAACAAATCAAAAAAGGCACCTAAGAAAACCAATAAAAAGGCTGCCTCAAATAAATTTTTATAGGCTAAATAAGCCGCTGAACAACCACATAAAAAATTTAGCGCCGTAAACAGATTGGGAATGATTTTTTTAAGTAAGTGCACCAAAAAATATTCTAATTTTCTACAAGATACTAATTGCAATAGCTTCAAAAAAATTAATTTCGTATAAATGTCGAAGACTTTAAATCATCTTGTCCTTTCCCTTTCCACAGGAATCCTCCTTGGACTTTCTTGGCCTACGCAGGGACTAACTCTTCTCATTTTTGGAGCACTCGTCCCGTTGTTGTATGTGGAGGAGTCCATCCGAAAGGACACGGGCAAAAGAAAAGGACTTCGCCTGTTTTGCTTCAGCTATCTGAGCTTCTTAACCTGGAATCTGATCACTACCTGGTGGTTGTTCAATTCTACCCTATTTGGAATGTTGTTTGCCAATCTATGCAACAGTCTTTTTTACGCTCTTATTTTTCTTCTCTTTTACTGGGCCAAAGGAAGGTTGCCCCTTCGCAGCGCTCATATTTTTCTAGTAAGCCTTTGGTTGGCTTTTGAAAAACTTCATCTGATATGGGATTTTTCTTGGACCTGGCTCAACTTAGGAAATGTGTTTTCAGAACAAATCTATTGGATCCAATGGTATGAATACACGGGAACTTTCGGTGGTTCACTGTGGGTACTTTCTCTAAACCTTTGGTTTTTTTACATCCTTAAAAAGCAAAATTTCAAGCTTTCCAAAGACCTTGTCCCTAGACTTGTTCCTCCCTTACTGTTCTTAGCTTTGCCTATCGCTTTTTCTTTGTATCTCTATCAAAACGTAGAAACTCCTGAAAAAACTATTGAAGTGGTGTTGATGCAGCCCAACATCGATCCGTACAGCACCAAATACGAATTGACCAACAAAATATTTTTAGATCAGTTTTGGCAACAATCCAAACCCTTTTTAACCCCAAATACAGACTACGTTTTAACTCCAGAAACCTATTTTGCAGAAGGCTATGGAGAAGAGTTTGCCACCTATTCTTCCACAGAAATCCACGGAGGAATTCAAGAGGGTCTGGCTGCTTACCCAGAGCTTCAATGGATTAGCGGGATCCAGTTTTACGACACCTACGTTCAAAAAGAAGCCCCTTCACTTACCGCCAATCTTGTTCGCAACAACCTATGGGTTGAATTTTACAATAGTGCAGTGTGTGAACAGTACGACGAAATACCGGACGTATACCACAAATCCAAATTAGTAGTTGGAGTGGAAAACATGCCGTTTAAAGCGGTTTTAAAACCCCTTTTAGGTGAGGTGATGATTGATTTGGGAGGTACCGTTTCAAGTCGTAAGATTCAAGAAAATCGATCTGTTTTTTCAAATAGCAATTCCACTGAAAAAGCAGCCCCCATTATCTGTTATGAATCTATTTTTGGAGAATTTGTTACAGAATATGTTCAAAATGGAGCTACTTTTTTAGCTGTCATCTCAAATGACGCCTGGTGGGGAGAAACTCCGGGACATCGTCAATTATTAAGTTATACCCGGCTACGTGCCATAGAAAACCGACGCGACATTGCGCGAAGTGCCAATACAGGAATTTCTGCATTCATCGACGCACGAGGTGAACTTATCCAACAGACAGCGTACAACACCAAAACTGTACTGAAAGGAAAAATAGCCTCGCGATCCCAACTGACCTTTTACACTCGTTTTGGAGACCTGATTGCTCGTTGGTCCATCTTTATTGCTGCTCTTTTCTTTTTACTCGCCCTTAGTGGACGTTTGAAAGCCTCTTGAACAATTCCTAAAGGAAAACACAAGTCATTTAAATATAATTAATACCTTTGAAATAGCTCAATATTTTAATCTACCTACGCGAGGAATGAAGCGAGAATATGAGAGAGAATAAAGTCTATACAAAAACTGGAGACAGTGGTGAAACCAGCTTAATTTCTGGTAAAAGAGTTCCTAAACACGATATCCGAATCAAAGCCTATGGCGCAATTGATGAACTCATTGCTTGGTCTGGACTGATTCGTGATACTACCGATAATACGGCAATTCAAAATACGTTGATGGATATTCAAAAACAATTGATGACTGTTGCAGCACAACTTGCCATTGACACAGAAAAGGATTTCCCTAAAAATCTAAAACCCTTAGAAAATAAAACAGTTGCTTTTATAGAAGAAGAAATTGACAAATTGACCGAAGAGCTTCCCCCATTACGAAACTTCGTTATTCCTGGCGGACATGTATTGATTTCGTATGCACATATTGCACGATCTATTTGCAGAAGGGCAGAACGCCACGTGACCGAATTGGATCAAAAAGCTCCAATATCTGCAACATTGATAGCCTATGTGAACCGTCTTTCTGACTATTTTTTCACTCTTTCTAGAACCTTTTCCTATGAATTGGATGTAGAAGAAATAAAATGGAACGTAAACTAAAATTTAAGAAAAGGTTGCACACTATAGATAAAAATTTATTTTTGCAAAAAAATATTAACCTATGTATTGGACATTAGAATTAGCATCTTACTTAAGTGATGCCCCTTGGCCCGCTACAAAAGACGAATTAATCGATTTTTCTATAAGAACGGGAGCTCCTTTGGAGGTCGTTGAAAATCTCCAGTCCATGGAGGATGAAGAGGATATTTACGAGTCCATTGAAGAAATTTGGCCTGACTTTCCCACCGAAGAGGACTATCTTTGGAACGAAGATGAATATTGAATTATACTTCTCACGAATTACAAAAGTCTCTTAGCTGAGACTTTTTTTTTAGTTACTTTTAACCAACAGTAATAGCACCTATGAGCATTTTAAACAGCATATTAAAAACCTTTGTAGGAGACAAGACAAAAAAAGATCTCAGTAAGATTACTCCTCTGATTGCTGAAATTAATACGTTTCAAAAAAGCTTTGAATCACTTAGCCACGACGATCTTCGAAAAAAAACAAATGAATTTAAATCGTTAATTACAGAGGGGAATCAACGGTTTACAGAAAACATCAACCGCCTTCAAGAGGCCGTCAAAAAAACCAATGACCTCGACGAAAAAGAAGCGCTTTATAAAGAAATAGACCAGGAAAACGAGGCTGCCCAAGCTAATGCAGAAACTATTTTAAACAGTATCCTTCCCGAAGCCTTTGCGGTAGTAAAAGAAACAGCCCGTCGTTTTGTTGAGAACAAAACAATTGAAGTCACAGCGAGCACTTCCGATCGTGAATTTTCACAATCCAAACCGTATATTCAATTAAACGGGGATAAAGCTTTGTGGGCAAACTCTTGGGATGCGGCAGGAAAACCTATTGTATGGGATATGGTTCACTACGATGTACAACTCATCGGTGGGATCGCATTACACCAAGGAAAAATTGCAGAAATGCAAACGGGAGAGGGAAAGACCTTAGTCGCAACTCTACCCGTATATCTCAATGCTCTCACAGGGAAAGGAGTTCATCTGGTAACTGTCAATGACTACCTCGCGAAGCGAGATAGCGCTTGGATGGCGCCACTCTTTGAATTCCACGGTTTGAGAGTGGACTGTATTGACCATCATCCCCCAAACAGCCCCGAAAGAAGAAAGGCTTATCGAGCGGATATTACCTACGGAACCAACAATGAATTTGGCTTTGATTATCTACGAGATAATATGGCACACACCGCCGAGGATTTGGTACAACCCAAACACAATTATGCCATTGTAGATGAGGTGGATTCTGTCCTGATAGACGATGCAAGAACCCCTTTGATCATTTCAGGCCCTACTCCCGAAGGAGATCGGCACGAATTTGATATTCTAAAAGCTAATGTCAATAGTTTAGTCTCCAATCAACGCAGCTTACTCACAAGTGTCTTAGCAGAAGCGAAGGCAAAAATTAAAGCTGGGGATACCAAAGAGGGAGGTCTTTTACTACTCCGGGTTTTTAGAGGGTTACCAAAAAACAAAGCACTCATCAAGTTTTTGAGTGAAGAAGGAGTCAAACAACTCTTGCAAAAAACAGAAAATCACTACATGCAGGACAACAACAGAGAAATGCACGTAGTGGATGCAGAATTGTACTTTGTTATAGACGAAAAAAACAATCAAATTGACCTCACCGAAAAAGGAATTCAGATGCTTTCCGAAGACAATTCTGATTCTCACTTTTTTGTCCTTCCAGACATTGGAAGTGAAATTGCTAAAATAGAATCTCAAGAATTGGATCCTAAGAAAGAGGCAGCCCTTAAAGAAAAGCTTTTTAAAGATTTTGACATCAAGAGTGAACGTATTCACAGTATGAATCAACTGCTGAAAGCCTATACCCTTTTCGAAAAGGATGTGGAATACGTGGTGATGGAAAACAAGGTAAAAATTGTTGACGAACAAACAGGTCGGATCATGGAGGGACGTAGGTATTCCGATGGGCTCCACCAAGCCATTGAAGCTAAAGAAAACGTAAAGATTGAAGCCGCCACCCAAACTTATGCCACCATTACCTTGCAAAACTACTTTAGGATGTATCACAAACTGTCTGGGATGACTGGTACAGCCATCACAGAAGCGGGAGAATTTTGGGAAATCTATAACTTGGACGTCATCGAAATCCCTACCAACAGACCCATTGCAAGAAAAGATGAGGAGGATTTAATATATAAAACCAAACGCGAAAAATACAACTCAGTAATCGAAAGGGTGAGTGCCTTTTCTGCAGAAGGAAGACCTGTACTGATTGGAACCACCTCGGTGGAAGTTTCTGAGCTTTTAAGTAAAATGCTCAATATTAGAAAAGTAAAGCACAATGTCCTGAATGCTAAAATGCATAAAAAAGAGGCGGATGTTGTTGCAGAAGCGGGAAATCCGGGAGTGGTTACCATTGCCACCAATATGGCGGGTAGAGGAACGGACATCAAGCTCTCTCAAGGAGTAAAAGACGCTGGAGGCTTGGCGATTATCGGAACGGAACGCCACGATTCCAGACGTGTTGATCGCCAATTGCGCGGTCGTTCAGGACGACAGGGAGACCCTGGAAGCTCTCAGTTTTTTGTTTCTTTAGAAGACAACCTTATGCGTCTTTTTGGCTCAGATCGTGTTGCCAAAGTGATGGACCGGATGGGTCTGGAAGAAGGAGAAGTCATTCAACACTCCATGATGACCAAGTCCATAGAACGAGCACAAAAGAAAGTAGAAGAAAACAACTTTGGAATCCGAAAACGTCTCCTAGAATACGACGACGTAATGAGTGCACAACGAGAAGTCATTTACAAAAGACGTAAACACGCCTTGGAAGGTACTCGACTCAAATTGGACGTGCTAAACATGTTGTACGACACCTGTGAAGAAATTGTACTGAACAATAAAGCCGCTAATGATTATAAAAACTTTGAGTTTGAAATCATAAGCAATTTTTCAATGACTGCCCCGATCGATAAAGCGGTATTTACTGAAGCTAGTGAAAACGAATTGATCCAAAATCTCTACAATGCCCTACTGGAACACTATACGGAGAAAACCACTGCCAATGCGCAGATGGCCTATCCTGTAATCAAAGAGGTCTTTGAACGTCCTGATAATAAATTTGAACGCATCGTTGTTCCCTTTACCGATGGGATAAAATCGCTAAATGTAGTGACCAATCTCAAAGAGGCTTATGAGTCCGAAGGGCAGAGTTTAGTAGACGATTTTGAACGTAATATCACCCTCGCTTTAATTGACAATGCATGGAAGGTGCATTTGAAAAAAATGGACGAGCTGAAACAGTCTGTACAATTGGCAGTTCACGAGCAAAAAGATCCTCTTTTGATCTATAAATTTGAAGCCTTCGAGCTTTTCAAATCCATGATCAATGTACTAAATAAAGAAGTCCTTTCGTTTTTAATCAAAGGCGGGTTACCCAATCAGAAAGCCACCAATATTCAAGAAGCCAAAAGACCGCGCTCCCAACAAAAACTCAAAACGTCAAAAGACGATGTCCTCAATACAGAAGAATTGGCGCAAAAAGCGCGTTCTGTAGGGGCTGGTGTCAGTCCCTCGCAACGACAAACCATAGAAACCATCGTACGTGAAAAACCAAAAATTGGCCGAAACGAAAAAGTAACCATCAAGAATATCGCGACTGGGGAGACCAAAACCCTAAAATACAAGCAAGCAGAACTCCTCATTAAAAAAGGAGAATGGGTCATAAGCACATAATTTCTTATTTTTAATCAAAATAAAGGGAGTATGGATGCATATGCTGCTATTTTGTTGTGGGCGATACCTGGTTTTTTAATTTTGGTTTTGGCTGAAATTCTGTATGGATATTTTACCAAAAACCAATCGTATACTTTTATGGACACCTTGGCGAGTTTAAGTTCGGGGATGACCAATATTCTTAAAGATGTACTCGGTTTAGGCATTCTGCTGATTTCCTATCCTTTTTTGCTAGAAAAAATTGCAGTTGGGGAAATGGAAACTACCCTTGGGGTATATTTTGTCGCTTTTATTTGTATTGATTTTGCATCCTATCTCGTTCATTTACTTAATCACAAAATCAATATTTTCTGGAACCAACACCTCATCCATCACAGCAGTGAGGAATTTAATTTGGCCTGTGCCCTACGTCAAAGCATTTCAAGTCTAATTGGCTTTGCCGCTATTTTTTTGATACCAGCAGCTCTTTTAGGTGTTCCTTCCAAGGTGATTCTAACCCTAAGCCCGATTCATCTTTTTGCTCAATTCTGGTACCACACCAAACACATCGGCAAGCTTGGTTTTTTAGAATACATTATCGTGACACCTTCCCAGCACCGTGTACACCACGCCATCAACCCCATTTATATCGATAAAAACTTAGCTGCGATTTTCTGTATTTGGGATCGGATGTTTGGAACTTTTCAGGAAGAACTCGATAGTGAACCGCCCATTTATGGTACTCTAAAACCTGCTCAAAGTTGGAATCCCTTTTGGATTAATTTTCAGCACCTGTATCTGTTGGCTCGTGATGCATGGTACACCAAAAGTTGGACGGATAAAATTCGACTTTGGTTTATGCCTACAGGCTGGCGTCCCAAAGATGTAATGACTCTATTTCCTGTTCAAAAGCGAGACATCAATGCAAAGGACAAGTACAAACCCCATTATGACAAAACCTGGAAGCTCATTGCCTTACTACATTTTTTCGCTTTGGTCGTGCTGTTGTTGTTCTTTCTTTCTTCCTTTAGTGAATTCACTACGCATTTTAAACTAAGTTTTGGCGCGTTGATTTTAGTTACCATTTTCGGATTTACCTCTTTGATGGACTATCACAACTGGGCACCTCTTTTTGAAGTGTTTCGAGGTTTGGGGAGTATGGTCTTTCTGTTCCTTCCTCAATTTGAATTTTTACGAGAAACTGCTCCTTGGCTTCTGGTATTTTTGGGGGGCTACGCGATCTATACTTTTGCAGTCGGAATTTGGGCAAAAAGTAAGGATCCCAATCGAAAATTAGCAGTGAACTAATGTCCCAAAATACTTTAGATTATCTGATTCTTGGCCCCGCACACCCTTTTCGTGGAGGCATAGCAGAAACACAGCATCAGTTTGCAAAAGCCTTACAAAAACAGGGCAAAAAAGTAGGTCTTTTGACTTTTACAAAACTCTACCCCAAGTTGCTCTTTCCTGGAAAAACTCAACTCAGTACAGAAGAAGCTCCTGAAGATCTGTCTATTTATAGAGCAATTCACGCCTACCATCCGCTACAGTGGGCAGAAGCGGTTCGGTTTATCCATTCCCAAGACCCAGCTGTAGTTGTGTTTCGATACTATACCCCTTTTCTGTCATTTGTTTATCATTGGATTGGGAAAAGGCTTTCCAAAAAAAATAAAAAAATAGCACTAGTGGACAATTGGATTCCCCACGAACCTAGGGGAATTGATCAAAGGTTAAATCGACTTTTTACCAAATCTATGGATGCTTTCACCTGTCTTTCACCTGGAGTAGCAGAACAAATTAAAACGGACTTTAAAGGGCAGCTTTGGGAAGGTTTTCATCCCATCAATGAAAATCTCCTTCCCCGACTGGATCAGAAAAAAGCAAAAACAAAACTGAATTGGGAAACGGAAACCACTTACGTTTTATTTTTTGGACTCATCAGAAAATACAAAGGACTGGAACTTTTAATTGAAGCGTTCAGCCAAAAACCTCTTTTCAATAAAAACGTAAAACTCTACGTCGCTGGCGAATGCTACGAAAATCCCCAAAAATACATCCAGCTGATCGATTCCTTGGGACTTACCGATCGGATCATTTTAGATTTTAACTATAAAACTAAAATTGAAATACAGGAACTATTTTCTGCAAGTGACATCGTTGCCCAAACCTATCATACCGCTACTCAAAGTGGTGTTACTCCCATTGCATACCACTATCAAAAACCCCTTTTGGTTTCCGATATCGACGGTTTGAGAGATCCCATTCTAAAAGATCAATCAGGCGTTGTAGTTGAAAAAAACAACCTAGCAATTGCGGAAGGGATTGTTTCGCTTTTGAAAAAAAAGCAATGGGAAACCTGTGTTGAACAAATTAAAAAATCCAGTCCTCAATACCGTTGGTCTTCTTTTGTCACCCAATGGGATGCTTTTGTTTCTGAAACAAAAATTAAATCCAATTGAACCAATAATTTTTAATTGTAACTTTCTAAAAAACTTAATTTGAAGACCTACTCGTTACCCCTCCTCTTTTTTTTATGCGCACTCACCCCCAGTATGGCACAAATCAATTTTGAAAACTACCAACTCCCCATCAGAAAAACTTCAGAAACTATAAAAATTGACGGGGTGCTGGACGAAAGTACATGGGAAACGGCGGCAGTTGGAAAAGACTTTTTTATGATTACTCCCGTTGACACGGGAAAAGCAACCCAATTTTCTGAAGCTCGTGTCAGTTTTGACGATGAGTTCTTATACATCGCTATGATCTTTTTCAACAATTCCATACAAGGGGAGTATGTTGTAGAATCTTTAAAAAGAGATTTTTCTTTTGGAAAAAATGATAATTTTCTAGTCGCCATCGATCCGTTTAACAATCAAAGTACGGGTTTTGCCTTTGGTCTCAATGCCTATGGTGCGCAATGGGATGGTACCATGTATGACGGGAGAAGTGTGGACTTGAATTGGGACACCAAATGGTATTCGGAAGTTCAGTTTGATGAAGAAAAATGGGTCTGTGAAATTGCAATACCCTTTAAATCCATTCGATATGACGAAACCAGTGGGGTGTGGGGCATCAACTTTAGTCGCTTGGATCTCAAAGCTAGTGAAAAGTCAAGTTGGGCTCCTGTACCGCGCCAATTTCCCTCCGTCACCCTAGCTTATGCTGGCGCCTTAGTTTGGGAAAACCCTTCACCAGAGCAAGGAAATAATATATCCCTGATCTCCTATCTTTCAGACAATCTTTCTCAAGAAAATTCCGATCCAGAAAGCAACAGCTTTAAAATCGGAGGAGATCTGAAATACAACCTGACCTCTGCACTTAATTTGGACGTTACCTTAAATCCTGATTTTTCGCAAGCCGAAGTTGACCAACAGGTAACAAATTTAGATCGGTTTGAACTCTTTTTCCCAGAACGAAGACAATTTTTTCTGGAAAATGCAGATCTGTTTTCCAACTTTGGATACAAGACCCTACGTCCCTTTTTTTCGAGAAGAATTGGACTTAATGTACCCATCATCGGAGGTATTCGACTGAGCGGAAACCTGGATGAAAATTGGCGTTTGGGCGTCATGGATATTCAAAATCAAAAAGAAGAAAACCTCGGGATAGCAGCTGAGAATTTTGGTGTTTTTACCCTTCAAAGAAAAGTATTGGATCGCTCCAACATCAGTTTGATCTTCGTAAACAAACAAAAAATAAATTCACCCGAAAACAGTCCGTCGCAAGAGGCGTACAACCGAAATTTAGGTTTGGAATACAACTATTTTTCGGAGGACAACTTGTGGAATGGAAAGCTTTTGTTCCTGCAGTCCTTTAGCCCTTTGGAGGCCAACCAAGGAAGTGTTTTTGCCTCGCATATTGGGTACCAATCGACCCGGTGGAACTGGAGAATTCAACAAGAATATGTAGCTGGGAATTACAGTGCCGATGTGGGTTTTATCCCGAGAAACAATTATATCAAATTGGAGACCCGGGGTGGACATTTGGTTTATACCCAAAAAGAAACACCACTTCTCTCTCACGGACCCAGTGTGGAAAGAACCTATTATTTTGACACTTCCTTTGAGAAAAAAGACCAGACTACCGAATTCAACTACCTGTTTAATTTTAAAAACAGAAGTCGTTTCACTTTGGGATTTCAAAACCAATTCATTGAATTACTCTCTGATTTTGACCCGCTGCGAACTGGAATAACAGAACTCCAAAAAGGTACCGAACATCGGTGGAATAGTATTACCCTTTCCTATGATGCAAAACCCCAAAACCGATTTACCTATTCCCTAGAGGCCTTGACGGGTGGCTATTACAACAAGGGAAAGCGCAGCGCATTTCTAGGAGAATTTAGATACCGTTTCCAGCCTTTTTTAGAGCTCAGTTCTGTGGCAAACTTCAATCAAATCAATCTCCCTGCCCCTTGGAATGACAATTCCTTTTGGCTTTTGGGAATGAAAGCCAACCTAACCTTTACCAATACCCTCTTCTTTTCCAATTTATTTCAATACAACGAACAGCTGGGACTTTGGAACTTTAACTCCAGATTTCAATGGCGCTACAAACCAGCCTCGGATATTTTCTTGGTTTTTAACAGTAATGAAATCAGCGTACCCACCCTTTCCACTGGATGGAACTTAACCTTAAAAATCAATTATTGGTTAAATTTATAGCATGAACGAAAAGCGACAACACTGGGAGAAGGTATTTCAAACCAAAACTCCCGCCGAGGTGAGTTGGACCGAAAAATATCCCAAAACCTCTATGGACTGTATCCAGACGGTAACTCTAGATAAGGCACTCCCTGTTATTGATATTGGAGGCGGCGACAGTCGCTTGGTAGATGCCTTACTCGAAGATGGTTTCACCGATGTCAGTGTCCTAGACATTTCAGAAAAAGCACTTCAGAGAGCTCAGGAACGACTGGGCACTCTGTCCAAAGAAGTTAGTTGGATTGTCAGTGATGTGTTAGATTTTAAACCTGAAAAAAAATATGCCCTTTGGCACGATCGGGCTTCGTTTCATTTTTTAACCCAACAGGAAGACATACAACGCTATACCCAGCTTATTAATCAAACGGTTTCAAACATATTGATTGTTGGTACGTTTTCTACTTCGGGACCTATAAAGTGCAGTGGTTTGCCCATTACACAATACAGTTGCGCCAGTCTCTCCAATAACTTTGAGGGGGACTTTAAGACTTTAGATTGTACCGAAATAACTCATACAACTCCTTTTGACACAGAACAAAACTTTATTTTCGGAAGTTTTCAAAAAAAGAATTAAGGTGTAGGGAGCTGTTCCTCAACAGCCGCTCGGATGATATTACTCCAAACAGCATAGCCTCTTTTGTTTAAATGCAATTGGTCTCCTACAAACCACTCGGGCTTTGGTTGTCCTTTTGTATCTAAAAATTCGGGCACCGTATCGATATAATACAGGTTTGAAGTCTTTGCACAGTACGCTTTTATCAATTCATTGGCCTCGTTGATTTCTGACCGTTTGTTCCAGCGGCTTTGCGTGGGCGTGATTGCAATTTGCATGATGGGAATTTCAGGATGCTTTGTTCGTACTTGTTTTACAAAATATTTAAAAAGCCGAAGGACTTCTTTGGGAGTCCCGTCTTTGGGGGATCCGCTGATGTCATTGGCTACAAAACAAACCACCATTTGCAAATCGTGATTGGCCAAAATACGTTCGGTAAAAAAAATCATATCCCGAAAATGAGCTCCTCCATACCCCCTTTGAATTACAGGATAGGGTGCCATATCCTGTTCCAAAGTTTTCCACAAACGGATGCTGGAACTTCCAATAAACAAAAGGGCATTATCAGGATAAGCCACTTCAGCATCTTGCTGTTCAAAGGCCTGAATTTCGGGGTAGGCCCACATACGATCCTGTTCAGGATATTTTTTTGTAAGAGCACATGAAGAAACAAGTAAACTCAGAAAAAAAAGACTTAAAATTTTTGTAAAACTTCGCATTTGTCGGGACTGTTTATTTATTTTATTACTTTTAGAACACCCAAGATAACTATTCTTACCTAAAAGACTTACTTATGAAACCTATCCTTACTCTTTTCTTGCTCTTCAGCCTCTGCTCACTTTACGGACAAGATTCTAATAATTTTACACCCCGTCCAAACTCATGCAAAGCGGCCAATGGGACATCAAATGGTTCAACAACCTCTATACCGAAGTGCTGAGTGTAAACGATAAAAAAGAAACTACACGCAATCCAAGAACCAATTTCTTTACTTCTTCATTGGACGTATTTACTGGGTTGAGCAACGAAGCAAAATGGAATGTAGGATTTCACCTACAATACCGTTCCAATACGATTAACGGACTGGGTGCACTAGAACCCTTTCAATTTAAAAATCGGCTGGAACAACGACACGGCTTTACCCGATTTGCTCCCGCAGTAAAAGTGGCTCCTTTCCGAAATCTATCTAATTTTTCTGTACAGAGTTCTTTTAGCATTCCTCTTTTTGAAGAAGAAACAAAGGAAGCTGTTTTTTTAGATCAAAAGGGATACATCTGGCAAATTAAAGTCTTTTATGATTATTCCACTTCCAATGGAAGCTTTCAGATTTTTAGCGAGCTCAATACAGAATACAATTTTGGAAAAGAAGAAGCGAGTTTTGCCAACGATTCTTTTCGTGTCAGTCCAGGTGTTTTTGCTAGTTATTTTCCAAATCAAAACATCACAATCTTAGGTTTGATCCAACATTCGAATCTTTTTGCTATTAGTAATAATTTTTCACAAAATTATACTGCTGTGGGAGGGGGAATCAAATACCAACTTTCACAAACTCGCAACATCGAAACCCTCTACACCAACTTTATCCGAGGAAACAGTACTGGTCTCGGGCAAACTTTTAATTTGGGTTTGCGAGCCGTGATCAATTAGAAAATGCGAAAGCTCCTTTTTACAAGTCTATTTTTAGGCGCGACACTTCTTTTTGGGCAACAGAAAAGAATAGACTCTATCGCGGTCTATGGTCTTAAGAAATCCAAAACTACTTATATTCAGAAGTTAATTTTCACCTCTAAAAACGATCCTTTAGACACCCTAAAAATAAATGAAGATCTCATACTTCTGATACGGGAACCTGCCGTAAGTCATGCCTACTACAGCTTGGATACTTTGACAAATCAGCAAGTGAAACTCAATTATCATATTGAAGAAAACAAAACCCTGATTCCAGCAGTTGATGTCTGGTCCACCCTAGAGGGAGCTGTAGCGTATCACATCGGTATAAACGATCACAATTTTTTGGGTAGGGGCTACAAAGCAGGTGCCTTTTACCGAAGAAATAACCGCACTGGGTTTGGAGTGCTCTTTAGCAACCCCAATTTTATCGATTTTACGTTGGGATGGGAAGGAATCCTTCAAAAAAGAAATACACTAGAACCGGTTCAAAAAAAGGGAGAAACCTATTATTACGACTATACGTTTTGGCATGCGGAACTCGGCGTATTTTACAGACCCCGACTTGAGCAACGCTTTCAAGTCAATCTGGGTTTTCTCCAAGATCAGTATGTGTTGGAACGCGGTGAAGCCACAACCTCCATTCCAATGGAATTCGACACTCATAAATTTTACTAAAAAACACCTTCGATTTCAATCAACGGGAACAACATTACTATTTCCAGTTCGGGGTTCGCAATCGGATTTCCAACACTTGGGTTCTGGGAGAAAATTTTGGTGGAGAACGTTTGTTTTGCGCTTTAGAAAATCAAACGACCTATTTTAAACGAATTGGAAATCACGGCAATTGGGCCAGTCGATTACAACTTAGTATTTCTAGGAATTTCGAAACGCCTTTTCCTGCCTTTGTCATCGATAATAATTTAAATATTCGAGGAATTGGAAATCGAGTGCAACGCGGAAGTGCACTAGCAGCTTGGAGCACCGAATATAGACATACACTACTTGAACAACGTTGGCTTGCAGTTCAAGCGAACGGCTTTTTAGATATCGCCGCGATTCGCCCCGCCGGAAGTTCGATTAGCACCACTTTCGATAACCAAAATACAAAAGCCTTTGGCGGAATAGGAATCCGTATCATCCGTAAGTTTATCCACAGCGCCATTTTGCGAATAGATTATGGATTTTCACTAAAAAAACTGAACCAAAGAGGCTTGGTCTTTGGAATCGGTCAGTTTTTTTGAATTACAACAAATAGTCCGTAGAAACAAAGTTGGATTGTTCTGAACGGATCAAACGCTCTAAAATTTCCTTGTTATACGGTGTGTCTTTGGAAGCCAAAAAGGTCCGTATGGAAAACGAACGTAAGGCATCATAAACACTCAAGGTACTTACAGCCGAATTTTTTCGTCCTGTAAAAGGATATACGTCTGGTCCGCGTTGGCAAGCTGAATTTAGATTCACACGACATACCAGGTTTGCAAGCGTATCCACTAGTGGTCCCAATTTGGTCACATCCCGACCAAAAAGGCTAACCTGCTGACCGTATTCGGAAGCCGCCATAGCATCCAAAGGCTCGTCAATTTCTTTGTATGAAATTATTGGAATCACTGGACCAAACTGCTCTTCGTGGTACAACTTCATCTTTTCGGTTACAGGATACATCACTGCGGGGTAAGAATAGTTTTCTGAAAGTTGTCCTCCTTTTTTATTTAAAACTTTTGCCCCATTTGCCTTTGCGTCCTTAATTAATTCTTGAAGATAGGCGGGCTTTGAAGGTTCTGGAAGCGGCGTTAAAAACGTATCTTCCCAAGGCATCCCATACTGAAGTTCATCTACTGCTTTTGAAAAGCGACGGTTGAACTCATCCACTATAGATTCGTGAACGTAAAGTACCTTTAGCGCGGTACAGCGTTGTCCATTGTAAGAAAGAGTTCCCGAGATGCACTCTTTGATCGTATGATCTAAATCAGCATCGGGAAGAATGATCCCTGGATTTTTTGCTTCTAAACCAAGCACCAAACGCAAGCGGTTTTTGTTCGGGTGCTGATCTTGTAAAGAAACTGCGGAAGAACTGTGTCCGATCAGTGCTAAAACATCAATTGCTCCCGTTTTCATAATGGGAGTTGCAATTTTTCTTCCTCTACCGAATAAAATATTAACCACTCCGGGAGGAAAACTTTCTTGAAAAGCTTTAAGCAAAGGAGCGATCAATAGAACACCGTGTTTGGCGGGCTTAAAAATGGCTGTGTTTCCCATGATAATGGCGGGAATAAGCAAGCAAAAAGTTTCATTTAAAGGATAATTATATGGCCCTAAACAGAGTACCACCCCCAAAGGACCCCGACGGATGTGCGCATACACACCCCCTTGCATATCAAACTTGGCTCCCTTACGGTCTAAGGTTTTATAGGCGTTTATGGTGTCATAAATGTAGTCTACCGTACGATCAAATTCTTTGTAGGAATCCGATTTGTTTTTACAAATCTCCCACATCAGTAACTTGACTACCTCTTCGCGATGCGTTTTCATCTTCTCGACAAAAATCTCCATACACTTTAGACGTTCTCCAACTTTCATTGTAGGCCACAGTCCTTGGCCGCGGTTGAATGCTTTTTCAGCTGCTTCTAAAGCTTCCAGAGCCGTGTCCGTTTCCATGTCTGGAATAGTCCCTAAAAGCGTGGGTTGTCCCTCAGTGGGGATCACAGAATAGACTTCAGAAGTTGCGCCTTTCCATTTTTTGATTTTTCCATTGATGAGGTATTCATCACAAGCCAAGGGCTGCACTTGAAATTCCTCTGGAATCTGAGTTGTAATCGTATTCATTTCTTTTTCTTTTATATAGCAAGGTTTAGATTAAAAACTGAAACAAACTTTGTTTGTCGTTTAAGTAATCGAATTTGAAGTTATGTTTTTTCATTCGTTCTACCAAAAGCGATAAATCTGTCGCTTCTTGTAATTCAATTCCGACTACTGCTGGCGCAGTGTTTCGAAAGTTTTTTTTTGAAAATTCAAAATGGGTAATATCGTCTTTGGGTCCTAAAATTTGGGTAACAAACTGTTTTAAAGCTCCGGAACGTTGTGGAAAATCAACCAAAAAGTAATGCTTTAATTTAGAATACATCAAAGCGCGTTCCTTGATCTCGGGCATCCGAAAAACGTCATTGTTTCCCCCACATACCAAAACCCCTACGGACTTATTTACAAAGAGGTCTCCAAGGAGGTCTAGAGCTGCAATAGCGAGTGCTCCTGCAGGTTCAGCTACAATTCCGTCTTTATTGTAAACCTCTAAAATGGTTTGACAAATTTTTCCCTCAGGAACCAAGACTACCTGATCTAAGTGGGACTTACAAATTTCGAAGGCCAATTTCCCAACCTGACGTACGGCGGCTCCGTCTACAAAACCATCCATCTCCTTTAGAGTCACGCGCTTTCCCAAATCGAGCGCCCGTTTCATGGACGGTGCTCCTTCTGGTTCTACACCGATGATTTTTGTCTCGGGAGACTGCTCTTTCAAAACCGTTATTATACCAGAAACCAAACCGCCTCCCCCAATAGGGACCAATAGATAATCATACGCTTTGCTGCGTTGCGCCAACATTTCGAGAGCCACGGTTCCTTGACCTTCTATAACTGTGGCATCGTCAAAAGGATGAATAAACGTCTTTTGGTCATTTTTAGCTGCTTGAAGTGCGATTTTTTGACAAGCGTCATAGGTATCTCCAACCAAAATAACCTCAACATAATCCCCTCCAAACCGAAGTACTTGGGTAACCTTTTGCTGAGGGGTCGTAGCAGGCATATAAACCTCCCCTTTTATTTCTAATTTTTGACAAGAAAAAGCAAAGCCTTGCGCGTGATTTCCAGCGCTGGCACAAACAATTCCAGATTGAAGATCTTTCTTGTTTAAAGATGAGATTTTGTTGTAGGCCCCACGAATTTTAAACGATCGTACCTGTTGCAAGTCTTCTCTTTTTAAAAAGACTGTGGCTTGGATCAAATCAGACAAACGCTTGTTGTACTCTAAGGGAGTGACGCGCGTCAACCCATTGAGCCGTTCCGCTGCTTGATGTACACCTCGTAGTGAGGGTAAGTGCGACATTATACGATTTTTTTCATGGCTGTCATCGAAGCCCGAAGTTCGTAACCGATCATCTCTACAGGGTGATAGCGGATGATTTCATTAATATCAATTAATTGTTTGTTATCCACACCCTGATCGTTTACGGAAAGTCCTTTTCCAATCACATCACTTTTGATTTCTTTCATAAAATCTTTGAGTAATGGTTTGGCTGCATGATCAAATAAATAACACCCGTACTCGGCAGTATCTGAAATGATACGGTTCATTTCAAATAATTTTTTTCGTGCAATGGTATTGGCTATCAGTGGAGTTTCATGAAGGGATTCGTAGTAAGCAGATTCCTCTTTAATTCCCGCTGCTACCATCGTATCAAATGCGAGTTCTACTCCGGCACGAACAAAGGCAACCATCAAAATACCGTGGTCAAAAAAGGCTTGCTCTGAAATTTCTTGGTCAGTAATCGGTGTTTTTTCAAAAGCGGTTTCTCCTGTCGCTGCTCGCCAAGTCAATAAATTTTTATCGTCGTTCGCCCAATCTTCCATCATGGTTTTTGAAAAATGTCCAGACATGATGTCGTCCATGTGCTTTTCAAAAAGGGGAGTTAAAATAGATTTGAGTTGTTCAGAAAGTTCAAACGCTTTAACTTTAGCAGGATTGGACAACCGATCCATCATGTTGGTAATCCCTCCGTGTTTTAAGGCTTCTGTGATGCTTTCCCAACCGTATTGAATAAGTTTCGCAGCATAACTAGGATCCACTCCTTCTTCTACCATTTTGTCAAAACTCAAAATAGAACCCGTTTGAAGTACTCCACAGAGAATGGTTTGTTCTCCCATTAAATCTGACTTTACCTCGGCTACAAAAGAAGACTCCAATACTCCAGCGCGGTGCCCTCCTGTAGCGAACGCATAAGCTTTTGCCTGAGTTAAACCGTGCCCTTGGGGATCGTTTTCTGGGTGAACAGCAATGAGGGTAGGAACTCCAAAACCTCTTTTATATTCTTCACGAACTTCAGAACCTGGACATTTGGGCGCAACCATGATTACAGTCAAATCTTCACGAACTTTCATTCCTTCTTCCACAATATTAAACCCGTGTGAATAAGAAAGCGTAGCCCCTTTTTTCATTAAAGGCATTACTTCATTAACCACAGGCGTGTGGTTTTTATCGGGCGTTAAATTGATCACGACATCAGCAGAAGGAATTAATTCTTCATACGTTCCTACTTTAAAATCATTGCTTGTCGCATTTACGAAAGAGGCTCTTTTTTGCTCTATAGCCCCTTTTCTTAAGGCATACGAGATACTGAGTCCTGAATCGCGCATGTTCAAACCTTGATTTAAACCTTGAGCGCCACAGCCCACAATTACAATATTTTTACCCTCAAGGGCAGCTATTCCGTCTTCAAATTCTGAGGCTTCCATGAATCGGCATTGACCCAGTTGGTGCAGTTGGTCTCTTAATGATAATTGGTTGAAGTAATTTGACATAATTAGTTGTTGTTTTTAAATGAATCTAATATTTCTGAAATTCCCATTTTCGCTTTGGTAACTGAAATGCGTCCCGATCGAACAAATTGTAACAGCCCATAGGGTGCTAAGTCTTTCCGCAATTGTTCGGTTTCTTCTCTAAAGCCTGTTTTTTCAATCACAAAAAACTCAGGAGATACCGTCACAATAGTCGCATGACTGGATTTAATGATATTCTGAATGTGTCGCTCTTCGAACAAAGAACTAGATTTTACTTTGTAGAGTGCATTTTCCTGAAAGATCGTTTCCTCATCCGTATGGTAAAACGCTTTGATCACATCTACCTGCTTTTCGATTTGTTGTACAATTTTCCGAACCCGTTCGGCATCGGAGTGTACCACTATTACAAAACGAAAAACATCGGGTATTTCTGAGGCAGAAGTGGAAAAGCTTTCCAAATTAATATGACGTTTTAGAAAGATTGCAGAAATACGGTTTAGCAAACCAATATTATTCTCTGCATAAACTGAAATGGTATAGATCGTATTTTCCATTCTACTCTAATCTTATATCTGAAACACTGGCTCCTGAAGGTATCATTGGGAAGACATTGTCTTCCTTCTCTACGCATACTTCAAGGAAATAAGGCTCTTTAGAGGCCATCATTTCTTTTACTGCAGCTTCCAGTTCTTCTCTTTTCTCTACTCGTTTTGCTTTTATTCTAAAACCTTGAGCGATGGTCACAAAGTCTGGGTTCACCATCTCTGTAGAGGCATAGCGTTTGTCAAAAAACAATTGCTGCCACTGACGTACCATCCCGAGGAAATCATTGTTTAAAACCACAATTTTCACAGCAATTTGCTGTTGGTAAATGGTGCCCAATTCTTGAATGGTCATTTGGTACCCCCCGTCTCCGATCACAGCGACAACCTCCCGATGGGGAGCTCCCATTTTAGCACCGATAGCTGCGGGAAGGGCAAAACCCATCGTTCCCAAGCCTCCTGAGGTTACATTACTTTTGGATTGGCTAAACTTTGCATAACGACAGGCTACCATTTGGTGTTGTCCGACATCCGTAACAATCACGGCATCATTCTTAGAATGTTTGTTGATCATCTCCACGCTTTCGCCCATGGTCAATCCCTCTTTCTTTGGAAACAAATCCGATTTGATGACCTTATCGTATTCGATTTTATCCAAGGCGTCAAAACGGGCAATCCATTCGGGATACATTTTGGGTTTGATGCGTTTGTTTAACTCCTGAAGTGAAATTTTACAGTCTGCATGTAAGGTTACATCCACCGTTACATTTTTATTGATCTCGGCAGGATCCAGTTCCAAATGAATGATTTTAGCCTGTTTGGCGTAGGTGTTCAAATCTCCTGTGACACGGTCGTCAAACCGCATCCCAATAGCGATTAGCAAATCGCATTCGTTGGTGAGTAAATTCGGTGCATAATTTCCGTGCATCCCCACCATTCCCCGATTAGATGGGTGGTCAGTAGAAAGTGCTGAAAGCCCTAAAATAGTCCAAGCTGCTGGTATTCCAGAGGTTTCCAAAAAGGTTTTAAACTCTTCTTCTGCATTTCCTAAAATAACCCCTTGTCCCCAAACTACAAACGGTTTTTCAGCTTGATCAATTAATTCCAGTGCCTGTTCCAAATCTGTACTGGAAAGTTTAGGATAAGGAGCGTAACTACGAATCCCACTACACTTTTCATAGGTGAAATCAAAAGTATCAAACTGGGCGTCTTTGGTGATGTCAATCAATACCGGACCGGGTCTTCCTGAACGTGCGATATAAAAAGCTTTGGCTATGATTTCAGGAATTTCGCTGGCCTTTGTAATTTGGTAGTTCCACTTGGTTACAGGAGTAGAGATTCCAATAATATCCGTTTCCTGAAACGCATCCGAGCCCAAAAGATGGGAGGCTACCTGTCCTGTAATACAGACCATCGGGGTAGAATCGATTTGCGCATCGGCAATACCGGTTACTAAATTGGTAGCTCCTGGACCTGAAGTAGCCATCGCTACACCCACCTTCCCAGAGGTACGAGCAAATCCCTGTGCCGCATGAGTGGCTCCTTGCTCGTGTCTTGTGAGTACATGGTGTAATTGATCTTGAAATTTATACAGTTCGTCGTAAACTGGCATAATGGCGCCCCCAGGATATCCGTAGATTAAGTCGGCACCTTCTGCCAACAAGCAGCGCACTACGGCTTCTGCACCCGAAATATGCAAGGGTTTTGCTTGGGTCTGGGTTGCTTTTACTTTTGTTTTTGTTTCCATACTTCTTAGGAATCAGTAACACAACCTTCCGAGGCTGTCGCTACGCTTTTTATGTATTTATAAAGTACGCCTTTTTCAAATTTGTAGGGAGGCTGAACCCATTGGGCTTTTCGCTCCGCTAGTTCGTTTTCACTTAACGCTACACTGATTGTATTGTTTTCCGCATCGATGCTAATTTCATCTCCATCTTGGACTAATCCTATCGCTCCTCCTTCTTGTGCCTCGGGCACAATGTGACCGACCACAAAACCGTGGGTTCCTCCAGAGAACCGTCCGTCAGTAATAAGTGCCACACTTTTTCCTAAACCTACACCCATGATGGCTGAAGTAGGTTTAAGCATTTCTGGCATCCCAGGACCGCCTTTGGGTCCTTCGTAGCGAATGACCACAACCTCACCGGCTTTTACTTTCCCGTTTTTAATTCCGTCATTGGCAGCAAATTCCCCGTCAAAAACACGCGCGGGACCTTTAAATAGTAAGCCCTCTTTTCCAGTGATTTTGGCCACCGAGCCTCCTTCAGCTAAATTGCCCTTTAAAATTCGGAGGTGACCTGTCGGTTTGATCGGCTGATCGATGGGGCGAATGACATCTTGGTTTTCTTTTAAACCAGGAACCTCAGCGAGGTTTTCTGCTAACGTTTTTCCAGTAACGGTGATGCAATCTCCGTGAAGCATTCCCAATTCTAACATGTATTTTAATACAGCCGGGACGCCCCCTACGGCGTGCAAATCCTTCATCAAATACTTACCACTGGGTTTTAAGTCGGCTAAAAAAGGAGTGGTATCGCTTATTTTTTGAAAATCGTCTAGGGTCAAATCGATTTCGGCCGCATTTGCAATGGCTAAAAAATGTAACACGGCATTGGTAGATCCTCCCAAAACGGCAATCAAACGCAATGCATTTTCCAAAGACTTTCGCGTTACGATGTCTCGGGGTTTTAAATCGTTTACAAGAAGATTTTTTAGATGGGCACCCAGCGCCTCACATTCTTCTTTCTTGTCTTTACTTACGGCAGGGTTTGAAGCATTGTAAGGCAACGCCATCCCACAAGCTTCTATGGCAGAGGCCATCGTATTGGCTGTGTACATTCCTCCACAAGCTCCCGCTCCAGGGCAGGCGTTGCGAATCACATTCTTGTACTCTTCTTCATCAATGGTACCGGCTACTTTTTCTCCCCAAGCTTCAAAAGCAGAAACCACATCCAGTTCTTTGTCGTTGTGACAACCGGCGGCTATAGTCCCACCGTAAACCAAAATAGATGGGCGATTCAAACGCAGTAAAGCCATCAAAGCTCCCGGCATGTTTTTATCGCATCCCACTACCGTTACCACTCCGTCATAAGACATGGCCTGAACCACGGTCTCTACAGAATCGGCTATGATATCTCTGGAGGGTAAAGAAAAACGCATCCCAGGGGTACCCATAGAAATTCCATCACTTACCCCAATGGTGTTGAACACCAAACCAACGAGTTCTTGTGTATTGATCCCGTTTTTAATGTGTTGAGCAAGATCGTTCAGATGCATATTACACGGATTGCCTTCGTAGCCTGTAGAAGCAATCCCAATCAAGGGCTTTTCAAAGTCTTCGTCGGTCATCCCAATAGCGTGTAACATCGCTTGTGCAGCGGGCTGCGTGGGATCTTGGGTGACGGCTTGGCTGTACTTGTTGAGCTTCATTGATTTATTTTGTTTAACGAATATAATTTTTGTTTAATGTTTTATTTCTGTTGAATCAAAATGTCTCTTATATTCAAAGGAGAATATTACCAGATAACATGTTGATTATCAGTCCATTTTAATTCATTTTTTAATACATTCAAACCTTATAAAAAGGGTGCTGTTTTTTTCTAGTATCTTTAAACCCAAAAAAGAAAACAAAACTATGAATTCCTCAATGATTACCGACCTAAAGGAGGCTCATTATCAATTTTTTAAAGCACATAAAAAACAATCCCTCAAGGTTCGTATCGATCATCTCAAAAAATTAAAGAAAGTGCTCAACGAAAAGGAGCAAGACATTTTTAATGCTTTGGATCGGGATCTTAAAAAGCCTGTTTTTGAGTCCTTTACCAGCGAACTTTTGATGGTCCAGAAAGAAATCGACGCTTTTATAAAAAATCTGAAAGAATGGGGCGCCCCCAAACGGGTCTCGGGGAGTTTGCTCAATTTTCCCTCTCAGGATTTTCTCTTGTCCGAACCCTATGGAACAGTACTGATGATCTCCCCGTGGAACTATCCTTTCCAACTTACTATGGTTCCTTTGGTGGGTGCTGTGGGTGCCGGTAACACTGTAGTTTTAAAACCCTCAGAATCTGCACCCCATACTTCAAAAGTTTTGATTGACATTCTCAGCGCTGTATTTCCAAACGATTGGGTCAGTGTAGTAGAAGGAGATGCTCAAGTGGCGCAAGCCTTACTGAAAGAACGCTGGGATTATATTTTTTATACGGGAAGTACACAAGTAGGTAAAATTGTTGCCAAAGCAGCGGCTGAACACTTGACACCTGTCACGCTAGAACTCGGGGGAAAAAGCCCTTGCGTTGTGGACGGTACTGCTCCCCTGCAAAAGACTGCCCGACGTATCGTTTGGGGTAAGTTTTTAAACTGTGGACAGACGTGTATCGCCCCCGATTATGTTTTGGTCAAGTCCGAACACAAAGACGCTTTGATTCAAGCCCTGATCGAAGAAATCGAAAAGGCTTTTGGAGACGATGCCCAAAACTCGAAAGATTACGGTCGCATCATACATGAAAAACATTTTAAAAAACTGGAAGCTGATCTGAAAAATCAAAAAACCATCTATGGAGGTAAAACAGTTGCCAAGGAGTTGTTTTTTGGTCCTACCCTTGTGGATCAGCCCGCTATGGACAGTTCCTTAATCCAAGATGAAATTTTTGGTCCCATTTTACCGATCCTTAGCTATGATACTTTGGAGGACATTGACGAAGTACTGACTGAATTAAAAAATCCTTTGGCTTTTTATGTCTTTAGTCAAAATAAAAAATTCATCAATACCTTGATCCAAAACTATCCCTTTGGTGGGTCAGTTGTAAACGATGTCTTAGTGCATTTCACCAATCCCAAACTTCCCTTTGGAGGAATTGGAAATAGCGGTGTAGGAGCCTATCACGGAAAGTATAGTTTTGATTTGATGAGCCATACCAAACCGGTAGTGAAACGTTCGTTTTGGCTTGACTTGCCCCAGCGTTACGCCCCCTATCCCAAGTCGATTTCCTTACTAAAAAACATTTTAAAACGCGTTTAGCTATGAAAGAGAAAACTGTAAGTGATGCTGTAAATTTTAGAAGATCTGTTCGGGTTTACGATCCTGAAAAAACCATTGACACGGAAAAAGTCAAAAAATGTATCGAACAAGCCACCTTGGCACCTTCCAGTAGTAACCTTCAATTGTGGGAGTTTTACCACATCCAATCTGAGGAGTTTTTAAAAGAGGTCGCCAAAGTTTGCTATAACCAACTCGCAGCTAAAACAGCTCAAGAGTTGGTGATCCCTGTGGTGCGTATCGATCTATGGCAGCAACGTATCCAAGCCAATGTGGATTTTATAAAAAAATCCAATGCTGGAAAGGAGCAAAAAAAAATCCAGGGAGCCCTCGATTACTATCAAAAAACCATTCCTAAATTGTACCGAGGGTCGCAAAAAATCACCGGTTTCCTCAACAGCTTAAAAAGTAACTGGGACGGTCGGAAAAAAGTGACCTACCGCGAGGTCAAAGCTGGAGACCTCAGAGTAGTAGGACATAAAAGTACAGCCCTAGCCGCTCAAAATTTCATGGTAAGTATGGCGGCATTAGGCTACGATACCTGCCCCATGGAAGGTTTTGACTCGGTACGCCTAAAAGCACTACTCCAGCTTCCCAAAGCTGCAGAAATCAGCATGGTCATCGGTTGTGGGCTTCGCAATGAAAAGGGAGTTTATGGCGATCGTTTTCGCATTCCCTTTGAAGAGGTGTATTTTAAAAAATAAGATTTCTACCCCATCCACCCCTCTCGGTCCAGACTGCGGTATTGTATGGCTTCGGCGATATGAACGGATTGTACAGCTGTAGCCGCTTCTAAATCAGCTATCGTACGAACCACTTTTAGGATACGGTCATACGCCCGTGCGGAAAGCGACAAACGTTCCATGGCTTTTTTTAATAAATCCGAAGACGTAGGATCCAATTTGCAATACTTGCGAATTTGCCGGGTATTCATCTGGGCATTGTAGTTGATGTTGGGATGCGCTTCAAAACGCAGGGTTTGGTGTTCTCGAGCGGCGGTAACCTGTTTACGAATGGACTCGGAAGACTCCTCAGCTCGGGTATCGGAAAGTTTTTCAAAAGGGACGGGTTCCACCTCGATATGAATGTCAATTCGGTCTAGCAGCGGCCCCGATATTTTCCCCATATAGCGTTGCATTTCGGTTGCAGAGGGTCCTAGTTTGGAATAAGGGTCTGTAAAGTAGCCTGTGGGACTGGGGTTCATACTGGCCACCAACATAAACGAAGCGGGATAGGTTACTGTAAACTTCGCTCGTGAGATGGTCACCTCTCGATCTTCCAAGGGTTGACGCATAACCTCCAAGACAGAACGTTTAAACTCAGAGAGTTCATCTAAAAACAGGACTCCATTATGCGCCATGGAGATCTCCCCAGGCTGGGGGTAAGCTCCTCCTCCAACTAGTGCCACATCGCTAATGGTGTGGTGCGGCGATCGAAAAGGGCGTATGCTAATCAAGCCTTTATTTTTCACTTTACCCAATACAGAATGAATTTTTGTGGTTTCTAGGGCTTCCTGCAAGTTCATCGGGGGAAGAATACTGGGTAGGCGTTTGGCAAGCATGGTCTTCCCTGCCCCGGGGGGACCAATAATAATGATGTTGTGTCCTCCTGCCGCTGCAATTTCCATACAGCGTTTGATCCCCTCTTGCCCTTTGACATCGGAAAAATCGTGTTCGGGATATTTCAGTTGTTTTTGAAACTCTTTTCGCGTATCGACTACCACAGGCTGGAGTGCCTTTTTTTGGTTAAAAAAATCAATGACTTCCTCCAAATGCGAAACACCATAGACATTGAGGTCCTTGACAATCGCAGCCTCCATTGCATTTTCTTCGGGTAAGAGAAATCCACTAAATCCGTCTTTAAGGGCTTGGATCGCTATGGGTAAGGCCCCTTTGATGGGTCGGATACTGCCGTCCAGTGCCAGTTCACCCATAATGATATAGGACTCAATATTGGGCGCACTGATTTGTCCTGAGGCGGCAAGAATACTTAGAGCTAGAGGTAGGTCATAAGCGGAACCTTCTTTGCGTAAATCAGCAGGCGCCATATTGATCGTAATCTTTTTACCGGGTAATTTATAACCAATATTGGTCAGTGCGGCCGCAATGCGGTAGTTGCTCTCTTTGATGGCATTGTCGGGCAGGCCTACCAAGTGGTACCCAATTCTACCCGCAATATTCACATCAATAGTGATCAAACTGGCTTCTACACCAAAAACAGAGGATCCGAAAACAGAGATAAGCATAGTATCGATTTGGTTCTTCTAAAATACAGTTTTAACTGAAACTAACTTTATTTTGAATTCACTTTTGAATTGAATCCTTTCATTAGACTTGTAGTTCCGTTTGTTCTATCTAAAAATCAAAACTGTTTTTGTGCTTTTAACTTTATAGAATCAACGAGTTGCTTGCCTGAAAAAGCCGAATCAAATTTTTAAAAACAGCACCGCTTAGGGTACTACCATTAAAATTTAAAATAGTTCGCCTTGGGTGTTGTAGGTCGGTTTGACAAACCTGTTTCTAACCAAATGCGAAAGGTGTCGACATCGGTGTATTGGATGGGTGCATTTAGCAACGTTCCCTCGGGAGTCATTTGAATGTAAAAGGGTTGGGAAGCCGTGTTGAAGTTGATCGCCTGAAAAGTCGCCCATTTTTTTCCCACAGTATTGATTCTTTTGATGCGTCCGTCGGGGTATTGAAAATCAAATTGGTCGGCATCAGCCAAGGCTTTTCGGTCATCAACATATAGGGAAATGACAATAAATTCATCTCTTAAAAGGGGATATACATCGGGGTCAGACCAAACGTTTTCTTCCATCTTTCGACAATTGACACATGCCCAGCCCGTAAAATCCAAAAGAATCGGTTTTTCTTGCGATCGAGCCGCAGCTACCCCTGTTTCAAAATCTTTATAACAATCCAAACCTAGAGGACAATCGGAATCTTGAGCTCGCAAACTGTAAAACTCAGGAGGGGGAAAACCACTTAAGATTTTAAGGGTATTTTCTTTGGCAAACAGTCCATTGATCAAAAACCCACTAAAGAGAAGCGTGACCATCCCCAATAAAAGTCGCAGTTTGTGGATTGGAGCTTTCGTCTCATTTTTAAAACGAAACAGTCCGAAAAGATAGAGTGTTAAAGCCAATGAAATTAAAATCCAAATGGCGACAAAAGTTTCTCTTTTTAACAGTCCCCAATGTGCGACCAAATCAGCATTAGAAAGGAATTTTAATGCCAAAGCCAATTCTAAGAATCCCAACACTACCTTTACTGTGGTCATCCAACTTCCCGATTTGGGTAGTGCTTTCAGCGTATTTGGAAACAAAGCAAACAGACCAAAAGGCAAACCCAAAGCAATTCCAAAACCGAGCATTCCTATGGACAATTGCATCGCACCCCCTTCTGCTGTAAGGGAACCCGCAAGTAAGGAGCCCAAGATAGGCCCTGTACAAGAAAATGAAACAATGGCAAGGGTCAACGCCATAAAAAAGATGCCCAATATTCCGTTTACGACAGACGCTTGATCCGTCTTATTTCCCCAACGGGTGGGCAGGGTCAATTCGTAGAACCCAAAAAAGGAAAATGCAAAAAACACAAAGACTGTAAAAAAGAGTAGATTCAAGTAAACATTGGTCGCCAGCGTATTTAAAATCTCTGGATTTAGAGAATCAATAAAATGAAACGGCAGACTCAACAAACCATAAATCAAAACGATAAAAAAAGCGTAGGTCAACGCATTTACAACTCCGCGTGCTGAAGAAGTGGCCTGCTTGAGGAAGAAAGAAACTGTGAGTGGGATCATGGGAAAGACGCAAGGGGTTAACAAGGCCAACAGCCCTCCAAAAAAGCCCAATAAAAAAATAGTGAAATACGAATAGGTTCCTTCCTTTACTTCGGTACTTTCCAAATAATCCCTGCCCGATAGTTTTAGTTTTAGAGCTTCGGAACGACGCTTACTGGCTTCATCTAATTGCTGTACGGCGACGGATTCTGATCCGTCCAGTACAAAACGAAAATTCTCCGTTCTAAAAACACAGAGTTCGTCATCACAAGCTTGGTAATTTACTTCTACCTCAAGTATTTTTAAGTCAGGATCCAAAAGCTTTATTTGTTGGGTAAAGACAGCTTGATTATTAAAAAAGGTAAGGTCCATTTCAAAAACTGAATCATAGGCAACCACTGAAGGACTTTCTTCTACTGGCCCTAGACGTCGGTACGATTCGTTTTCTTTAAAAACAAATTCGGTAGGAATGGCCCCATCGGGATCCGATTGCTGGGAATACAAATGCCATTTGGGAGCAATACGCGCTTCAAATGAAAGTGTGATTAAATTCGCCTCTGTACGTTCCCATCCTGATTGCCATTCTACTGGCTCGTCGATTTGGGCACTCAGCAGCGTACTCCATAAAAATAATCCCAACCACTTCTTCATTTCTTAGTGCGCATTAGTAGTTTATTTTGAGTTTGAGCATTTACAATAAAACGTCGATCACAACGCCGTCCTACAACCCAAACGATTTGATCTTGAGAACAAAACAACCATTGTTTCTCCTTTTCTATCAAAGAATACTTTTCATCTTTAAAAAATTTACTCAGCAGTTTTTTGCCTTTCATTCCCGTGGGACAAAAATAGTCGCCTTTCTTGTACTTTCTTAAAGTCAACGGGTTTTTTAACAGGTCTTTGTCTAAAAAGGCTTCCTGTGCTTCCCATTGATGTTGGATCGGGACTTCCACAATATTCCATTCTAAATCTAAGGGAAGTTTTTGATTTGGTTTTTCTAAATCGACAGTTAATTCTACAAATTTTTCTTCAGATACTGGAGTTAATAGGAGTTGTTCTCGGTCTCGAATCAATCGATGTGAACTACTAACCAGCTGTTTCCCAGAACTAGCGTGGAGTAACTTCTGAACTTCTTTTGCTTCAAAACCAAAAGGGGCAAACCAATGATGCAAACAAAAATTCAAAGGGCGCTGTTTTTTTAATTCCTGAACTTCTATAGCAAATACACCCTGCTGCTCGTTGAAAATTTTAGTTTTTAATTGATCCAGTTGGTGCGATATAAATTCCTCTGCTTCAGTAAGGTGGCTTAGGGTATCTTTAAAGTTTTCAAGAGCTTGAGGTTTTAGCTCCTCTAGCGGAGTCACGACTTGATGCCGAATTTTATTTCGCAAATACGTATCCGTCTGATTGGAAGCGTCTTCTCGCCATGGGATGTTGTGTAATGCGGCATAATTCAGGATTTCTTTTTTAGAACTCTTCGCTAATGGACGAATAATATTCTGGGTTTGAGGAATACCCAACAAACCTGAAATTCCCGTACCTCGAGTCGCATTGATTAAAAAGGTTTCCAACTGATCATTCAAATGGTGTGCTGTAACCAATACGTCTATTCCTTGTAGCTCCATCAACTGTTGAAACCACTCATAACGCAATTCGCGCGCTGCTTCTTGTGTACTTTTTTTAAAACTTTCTTTGTAGGAATTTGTATCAAAAGTCTTTATGTAAAAGGGGATTTCTTGCTTCAAACACCAGGCTTTCACAAACTCTGCGTCTCCATTACTGGCCTCTCCTCGCAGTTGAAAATTGCAGTGGGCAACGGAAAAATCCATTCCTTTTTTAAGCAATACATATGCTAAAACACAGCTATCCACTCCGCCACTGTGAGCTAAAAGCACGCATTTATTTTGTAGTCCATTAAGTTGGAGCGCTAGCGTATTCATTGCGATTTTTAAGTTTTACAAAGTTAAGCATTCACCCATTACTCGATATTCTTTTAAGAAAAGACTTATTTTTTTTTGTGAAATAAAATTTTTAATGGACTTTTGTAGTCTATGTTCGAAACAACAACATACCTTTCAACTAATACTGCCACGACACTTTCGTTGCGCAGTCCGCGTCGTCGCCCCTTGGGGGTGTAACTTTTCTATAGAGTATGGTGTGCCCTGCTCTCTTCTCGAACTCATCTTTTTTTTATCACATTTTTCTAAATATGAAAATTTTACGCGCAAAAGCGGAACATATTATATATTCTAAGGCAATCAGTCTCTGCATCGATGAGTCTGCCAAAATACGGGGTACTGGAATTGCCCGACGAACCCCCGAGTACATCGCAACCAAAATAGAAAACGGAAATGCGGTCATCGCGTTAGAAGAGGACCAGTTTGCAGGTTTTTGCTATATCGAAGTTTGGGGACACGGAAAGTATGTAGCGCATTCTGGGCTTATCGTAGCACCAGATTTTAGAGGAAAAGGACTGGCACGAAAAATCAAAAAAGAAGTTTTTGAACTTTCCCTAGAAAAATATCCCGATGCCAAAGTATTTGGAATTACTACAGGTATGCCCGTGATGAAAATCAACTACGAACTGGGGTATAAACCTGTTCATTTTTCAGAATTGACGGATGATCCCGAATTTTGGAAAGGCTGTCAAACCTGTAAAAACTATGATATCCTTACCCGAACCGAGCGACAAATGTGTCTCTGTACTGGGATGCTTTACGATCCCCTACAAAAAAAGACCTGACAAAAAACAATAGATAAATACGTGTTAGAACACCTAAAAAAATTAAATTAAGCTACTCGCGAAAAACAAATAAAATGGAACAGGAAAAACTAGTACTAGCCTACAGTGGAGGATTGGATACTTCATACTCCCTAAAAAAGCTATCCCAAGAAAACTACGAAGTGCATGCGGTAAGTGTCAATACGGGAGGGTTTTCTATAGAAGAAATCGACACGATCGAGAAAAAAGCCTACGAGATGGGTGCCTTTACCTACAAAAACATCAATGCATTACAAGCGTTTTACGATCAAATTGTGAAGTATTTGATTTTTGGAAATGTTTTGAAAAATAATACCTATCCCCTCTCGGTCAGTGCAGAACGGATCATTCAAGCAGTAGAAATTGTTCACTATGCGAAGTCGATAAAAGCAAAATACATTGCCCATGGCAGCACAGGGGCTGGCAATGACCAAGTAAGGTTTGATCTAATTTTTCAAATTTTAACCCCTGAAGTTGAAATCATTACCCTTATCCGAGATCAACAACTGTCGCGAGAAGATGAAATTGAATATTTAAAATCACAAGGAATTGATGTTCCTTGGGAAAAGGCGAAATACTCCATCAATCAAGGTTTGTGGGGCACTAGTGTAGGAGGTGCTGAAACCTTGACTTCAAACGAAGCACTTCCCGATTCAGCCTATCCCAATTCTCTGACAAAGACCACACCTGAAGATTTAGAATTGGAGTTCAAGTCTGGAGAATTAATCGCTGTAAACGGGCAAAGTGGAACCCCTATAGCTTTAATTCAACAACTACAGGAATTGGTAAAAGGCTTCGCCATTGGTCGTGACATCCACGTAGGAGATACCATCATCGGAATTAAAGGAAGAGTCGGTTTTGAAGCGGCAGCCCCTTTACTCATTATAAAAGCACACCATCTTTTAGAAAAGCATACCTTAAGTAAATGGCAGCAACACCAAAAAGAACAACTCGCCAGCTTTTACGGGATGCAATTGCACGAAGGGCAGTACTTAGATCCTGTAATGAGAGACATGGAAGCGTTTCTGGAAAGTAGCCAAAAAAAGGTCAGCGGTACTGTTTTTCTAAAGTTGCATGCCTATCGATTCGAGCTTTTGGGGATCGCATCCCCCCATGATTTAATGCAAGCGGAATTTGGAAGCTACGGAGAAATGAACAAAGGCTGGACTGCCGATGAAGCGAAAGGTTTTATTAAACTCACCGCCAATGCTTCGAAAATATACCAACATTTAAATAAGAATAGATGAAAAAAGTAGGCATTATTGGAGGTTCGGGATATACCGGTGGAGAACTCATTCGATTGGTGCTCCAGCACCCCGCTTTGGAGCTGGAGTTTGTGTACAGCACCACCAGAGCAGGGAAACCACTAACCCATGCACATCCCGATCTTTTGGGAAGCACAACACTTAAATTTACGGATCAAGTCAACCCAGAAATTGATGTGGTCTATCTCTGTTTAGGACATGGAAATTCTGTAGCATTTTTACAAGAACACTCCTTTTCTGATCACACTTTAATTGTAGATTTAGGAAACGACTTTCGATTGAAGGAGGATGCAAATTTTAAAGGAAGAAATTTTGTTTACGGTCTACCAGAACTTCAAAGAGAAGCAATTGAAAAAGCAAACGCCATTGCCAACCCTGGATGCTTTGCTACGGCATTACAACTCGCCATGTTGCCCCTAGCTCAAAATAAAAATTTAAAATCGGATGTGCATGTCCACGCTACTACAGGAAGTACAGGTGCAGGCGTAGGGCTAAGTTCCACAAGTCACTTTAGCTGGAGAAACAATAATTTTTCTTGGTACAAACCTTTTACCCACCAACACCTTGGTGAGATTCATAAAAGTTTGGAACAACTCCACAGTAGCCCGAAAATTCATTTTTTACCCCATAGAGGAGATTTTACAAGAGGGATTTTTGCCACGGTCTATACCGAATACGAAGGGAGTTTGGCAGAAGCCCAATCACTTTTTCACGACTTCTACAAAACCCATCCATTTACCCATGTTTCTAAAGAGGAAATCAGTTTAAAATCGGTGATCAACAGCAACAACTGTTTTCTTCATTTACACAAGCATGAAAACTTGTTATTAATAACTAGTATACTAGATAACTTAATTAAAGGAGCTTCGGGTCAAGCGCTACAAAATACAAATCTCATTATGGGTTGGGAAGAAACCCTTGGACTCCAACTCAAAGCCTCAATATTTTAAAATAAAAACATGAAAATAGCCATTATCGGAAATGGAAATTTAGGATTGAGTATTGCTAAAGGATTAGTAATCAATCACACCTACACGACCTTATACCTTACAAAAAGAAATTTAGACTCCATAGAATCGTGGACCCAATACAAAAATGTATTTGTAACGTCTGACAACAAGGAAGCGGTAAAGAACGCCGATATCTTGATTCTTGCCGTGCAGCCCAGTCAGTTGGACAGTGTTCTCACAGAGTTAAAACCTTTGTTAGGAGCGCGACACATTTTAATTTCCACTGTTACAGGCTATCCGATCAGCCGGATCGAAGCATTCGTAGGAGAAAAAATATCAATTGTCCGTTCCATGCCCAATACTGCGATTTCAGTTCGTAAATCTATGACCTGCTTGTGCAGTAATGCTCAAGGAAAAAAAACACTAACTGTTGCGGAAGCTATTTTTAATGGTTTGGGAACCTGCCTCATCATTGATGAAAAACTGATGCAGGCCGCTACGGTGCTCTGTGCCAGTGGTATTGCGTTTTGGATGCGCCTAATTCGTGCCACCACCCAAGGGGGAGTTCAATTGGGCTTTGATGCAGATGTCGCTCTAAAAATGTCAATGCAGACTGCCATGGGTGCAGCTAGTTTACTGATAGAATCGGATACCCATCCCGAAGAGGAAATTGATCGGGTCACTACCCCTAGGGGTTGTACCATTACGGGTCTAAATGAAATGGAGCATCAGGGATTAAGTTCTTCTCTTATCAGAGGATTAAATGCTTCTTTCAATAAAATCAACGAAATTGCACAACACTAACGAATCCATAGCCAATGAATTTATTTGATGTTTACCCACTTTATCAAGTCCAGCCCACCCGAGCTAAAGATGTGTATGTTTACGATGCTAAAGACAACGAATATTTGGATTTATATGGCGGTCATGCTGTGATTTCCATAGGGCATAGCCACCCTCATTACGTCAAACAAATAAAATCACAACTGGAGCAGATTGCGTTTTATTCTAATGCAATTCAAAATCCGTTGCAACAACAGCTAGCGGATGCCATCGGGGAACACTCCTGTTTACACAACTACCAATTATTTTTGTGTAACAGTGGTGCCGAAGCGATTGAAAATGCACTAAAACTCGCCTCTTTTCACACCCATAAAAAACGAATTATTGCCTTTAAAAATGCATTTCATGGTAGAACGTCTGCTGCAGTGGCGGTAACCGATAATTTGAAAATAAATGCACCTTTAAATCAACAACAAGCCGTTACTTTTTTACCCTTTAACGATGCAACAGCTTTGGAAAAAGAACTCACAAAGGGAGATGTTTGTGCGGTTATTTTTGAAGCCATCCAAGGGGTCGGTGGACTGGATGAGCCCTCTGAAGAATTTGTCTATGCCATGGAACAACTCTGTAAAAAATACAAGACCTGCCTTATCGCAGATGAAGTACAAGCAGGTTTTGGGAGAACAGGCACCTTTTTTGCCTATCAAAAGTACAACATCAACCCGCACGTAGTGACCATGGCAAAAGGAATGGGAAATGGATTTCCCATCGGTGGGATTTTAGTTCACCCAGAGATCAAAGCTTCCTATGGGCTTTTGGGAACTACTTTTGGAGGAAATCATCTGGCTTGTCAAGCCTCTCTTGCGGTTTTGGATGTATTAAAAAAAGAACGTCTTCAGGAAAAGACACTGTCCTTAGAAACGCATTTTAGAGCTGGAGCTGAAAAAATCCCTGAAATAAAAAAAATTAAAGGTAGAGGATTGATGCTGGGTCTCGAATTTGATTTTAAAGTAGGCGAACTCAGAAAAAAATTAATATACGATCACCACATCTTTACTGGGGGAAGTAGCAATAAAAACCTCATCCGAATTTTACCTCCGCTCACCGTTCAGGAACACCATATTGATTCGTTTTTTACAGCCCTAGAAAAGGCTTTAACTACTATATAATTTGATAAAACTTCCATGAAACAATTTTTAACCTTAGATGATCTTCCTGATTTGGATCAGGCCATAAACGAAGGGATCGCGCTAAAAAAAGAACCCTATAAATGGGAAGCACTAGGAAAACAGAAAACCTTGGGAATGCTATTTTTTAATCCCAGTTTGCGAACACGATTAAGTACTCAAAAAGCAGCGCAACAACTCGGGATCAAAACCATGATCATGAATTTTTCCAATGAAGCTTGGGCACTGGACTATGAAGACGGTACCCAAATGAGTGGTTTGCGATCCGAGCACATTAGAGAAGCCGCAGCAGTAATTTCACAATACTGCGATGTGGTCGCCATTCGGGCTTTTGCCAGTTTAACCGACAAAGAAAAAGATGAGCAAGAACTTGTCTTGAGCAGTTTTATAAAATACGCCACCATTCCTGTTATCAATATGGAAAGTGCCACCGCCCATCCTTTACAAGCTTTGGCGGACGCCATTACCCTAAAAGAACACCAACAAAACAAGCGACCTAAAATTGTTTTGACTTGGGCTCCCCACCCCAAAGCGCTACCCCATGCAGTAGGAAACTCTTTTGCTCGTATGATTCAAAAAATTGAGGCTGATTTTGTCATTGCCCAACCCGAAGGTTATGAACTCAATCCAGAAATTACAGAAAATACGCCTTTGGTGTACAATCAAGAAGAAGCATTCCAAGGGGCTGATTTTGTTTATGCAAAAAATTGGTGCTCCTATTCGGACTATGGTAAAATTTTAAAAACGGACGACGAATGGATGGTGACGGTTGAAAAGATGAAGCTTACAAACAAGGCAAAGTTTATGCACTGCCTCCCGATCCGAAGAAATATCGTTGCTGCAGACGCAGTGCTCGATTCCCCAAATTCCTTGGTAATTGAACAAGCGAACAACCGAACGTTTGCCGCGCAAGTAGTACTGAAAAAAATACTGGAACATGGATAAGGTACAACTGATAAAAATTGGGGGAAACATCATTGAAAATCCTGAACTAGCAGCAGATTTTCTAAAAGATTTTGCTGCACTTAAAGGACCTAAGATTTTGGTTCACGGGGGTGGAAAAGAAGCCACTGCTTTGGCAAAAAAAATGGGTGTTGAAGTAAGCCTCGTAGACGGAAGAAGGATTACCGACGCTGCCAATTTGGAATTGATTACCATGGTCTATGCTGGGAAACTAAATAAATCCATTGTGGCACAACTCCAATCCCTGTCCTGTAACGCTGTGGGGATTACCGGTGCGGATGGAAACGCCTACACTGCCAAAAAAAGAGCGGTTCAAGAACTGGACTATGGCTTTGTAGGAGACCTTACCCAAATCAATACCGATTTTTTTAGAAACTTACTCCTTCAAAACAATTGCCCCGTTTGCTGTGCGGTTTCCCACGACGGACAAGGACAACTTCTCAACACCAATGCCGATACCATCGCAGCAACGATTGCCGTCGCCCTTTCCAAACATTTTGAAGTAGTTTTAACTTACTGTTTTGAGAAAAATGGAGTTTTAGAAACCCTTCAAGACGAAAACTCTGTTATCCCTATCATTGACTCTAAAACCTACGGCGAACTGAAAAGCAAAGGCATCATCGCTGAAGGGATGCTACCCAAGCTACACAACAGTTTTGAAGCGTTGGAACAAGGCGTGCAGGAAATCCGAATTGGAGGTCCAAAAATCTTTTCAGAGAATAACCTATTTACTAAAATTCAAAAATAATGCTGACCCAAAACGCCATTACCTTATTGCAAGATTTAATTCAAATTGAATCCTTTTCCAAAAAGGAATCCAGAACTGCCCAACGGCTGGAACACTGGTTTGAAGAATACAAGATTCCCTTTCAAAGAAAGGACAACAATTTATGGGCGGTAAACAAAGCTTTTGATTCAAAAAAACCTACACTACTCCTAAATTCACATCACGATACGGTTCAACCCAATCAGGCCTATACGCGAGATCCTTTTGCAGCGGACCTCGTCGACGGGAAGCTTTACGGTTTGGGAAGCAACGATGCGGGGGGCGCTTTGGTTTCCCTCTTGGCTTTGTTTACCCATTATTACGATCATACAGACCCTGCATACAACCTCCTTTTTGTGGCTTCCGCCGAAGAAGAAATTGCTGGAGAAAAAAGCTTGCGCAACTTACTCCCCGACCTTCCCAAGATTGATTTAGCAATTGTTGGGGAGCCTACCTTGATGCACTTAGCCATTGCCGAAAAAGGCTTGGTCGTTTTTGATGTTGTAATCAAAGGAACCCCAAGCCATGCTGCACACCCCAATACGGACAACCCGTTAATGAAGCTCCCAGAAATCATTAAAAAAATTGAAAACCTAGCCTTTGAAAAAGTCTCTCCTGTACTGGGTCCTGTGAAGGTGACGCTCACTCAGGTTGAAGCGGGAAGTCAACACAATGTGGTGCCTTCTGAAGTCCAATTAGTATTGGATGTTCGGGTAAATGAATGTTATACCAATACTGAAATTAAAGAACGTATTCAAGCCGCGCTCCCCTGTGAAATAACCCCTAGATCGCTACGTCTGCAAAGCTCATCAATTGATGAAAATCATCCCCTTGTTCAGGCGGGAAAAAAATTAAGAAGAAACGTCTATGGCTCCCCTACTCTTTCAGATCAGGCGGCATTGAGCTGTCCTTCCTTAAAGTTGGGACCTGGAGACTCTACCCGCTCTCATTCCGCAGATGAGTATATTTATGTAAGCGAAATTGAAGAAGGCATTGCCCTTTATATCGAACTAGTAAAACAAATTCTTTAATTATGAAACTCTGGCAAAAAGGGGCAGCAGCCCATGAAAAAGTAGATCATTTTACCGTGGGTAAGGACCGGGAATACGATTTGGTTCTGGCTCAATATGATTGTCAAGCCTCCAGTGCACATGCTAAAATGTTAGCCAAAATTGGATTGATTCGCCCCGAGGAAGCGGAGCAACTCGTAGCTTTTTTAACCGAGATTCAACAACAGGCAGAAGCGGGCACTTTTACTATTGAAAAGGAATTTGAAGACATGCATTCCAAAATCGAGCACGTCCTTACAGAACGTCTTGGTGATCTAGGGAAAAAGATCCATACCGCCCGTTCCAGAAACGATCAAGTATTGGTGGCGATGCACCTCTATATAAAACATGAATTAGGAGCAATCAAAACCCAAGTCACCACACTCTTTGATTTACTTCTTTCCTTAGCTGAAAAACACCAAAACGAATTGATGCCTGGCTATACCCATTTGCAAGTGGCGATGCCTTCTTCCTTTGGTTTGTGGTTTTCCGCTTATGCGGAAAGTTTGATCGACGACCTCTATTTTTGGCAAAGTGCCCACAAAATCGCCGACCAAAATCCTTTGGGTAGCGCAGCAGGGTACGGAAGTGCTTTTCCCATTGATCGGGATTTTACTACAAAGGCACTTGATTTTTCCCAACTCAAAATAAATTCTGTAGCGGCACAAATGAGCCGTGGGAAACTGGAAAAAAGTACCGCTATGGCTTTATCTGCGATAGGGAGTACATTGGCAAAATTCAGCATGGATGTTTGCCTTTATATGGGACAAGACTTTAATTTAATTTCTTTTCCAGACAATTTGACTACCGGCTCTAGTATTATGCCTCATAAAAAGAATCCCGACCTCTTTGAATTGGTAAGAGGAAAATGCAATAGTGTACAAGCCTTACCCAATCAGTTGGCCTTATTGACCACCAACCTCCCTAGTGGCTATCATCGGGAATTACAACTGGCAAAAGGCCCAATTATTGAAGCGATCCAAGAAATCAAAGGGTGTCTTGAAATTCTCCTATTCAGTTTACCTACGATAAAGGTAGCGAAAGACAGCACTACTCAAAAAAAATACGACTACCTTTTTAGTGTGGATACGCTCAATCAAGAGGTGCTGGGAGGAAAGCCCTTCCGAGATGCCTATCGGGACTTAGGTAATGCCATTGAAAAGGGAGAATACCAACCCAACCGAGAAGTAAAACATACCCACCTGGGGAGTATCGGAAATCTTGGTTTAGAGCAAATTAGAGAAAAAATAAAACCTTTTTTATCTTAAAAATCTCGGTAGTTATAGGGAGCTCTATAGGGGCGGTCCAGCATTAAATTGGCTCCGGGATCGTCCACAAATTGTTCACGAACAGGATTCCATTCCAGAGGTCGCTGCAAGGCGTATGCAATGTTGGCCACATTACAAACTGAAGCCGTACGGTGTCCGATTTCCACGTCACAAATAGGACGAGTGCGATCTCGAATAGCTTGCAACCAATCTTCATGGTGATTTTTACTGCGATATACCCGTTTGGTATTGGTGGTTTCAATGGGTTTGTCAGCTAGACTTGCATCGGGATAGGTTTTTAAATATCCCCGACTGATTTCCAAGCGTCCTTTAGTACCGATAAATTGAATCTCGTTGTTGTTTTCGCCCCACTTCGTATGGGTTACCTTAATGCCATTTTCGTAGGTGTAAACCAAACCACTTTCTGAGGGTGAACTAGGAGGTGTAAACTGGACAGGGCCTGTATGGTCTTGATCCAAAGCCCACTGTACAATATCAAACATATGAGCACCCCAGTCGGTAACCATACCTCCTCCGAATGGGTAGTAGTCTCGCCACATACCCCAACGTTTGTCTCCAATAGGACACGCTAAATCCTCATGGTACCCTCGGTAGGGGGCGGGACCGATCCACGCATTCCAATCGATATTTGCAGGTGCCGCTTGGGTTGGTAAATCACAAGATTTATAAGGAGCTCCAATAGCGACTTTTATTTCTTTAATCTCTCCGATATATCCATTGCGAATCAGCTCTACGCCATGTCGAAACCGATCCCAAGAACGTTGCATGCTTCCCGTCTGAAATACCCTTTGGTACTTCCGGGCAGCATCGACCATGGCTCGGCCTTCTGCTACCGATGCTGAGAGTGGTTTTTCACAATAAATATCTTTTCTCGCTTTGGCAGCATCAACGGCCATTTGGGCGTGCCAGTGATCTGGAGAGGCAATGACTACGGCATCAATATCTTTTCTGCTGAGCAATTCCCGATACGAAGCCATTTCACTCAACTTTTGTGACGGTTTTTTCTTCTTTGCCAACGCTTTTGAAAAGGCTTCTGAAAACAAGGGCATCTTATCTACATCTACGTCGCTTACCGCAGTAACAGCAGCGGCATCATAGTTCACAAAGTTGGTCATCAGACCTCTACCTTGTTTTCCCACCCCGATAAAACCAAGTTGGATTTTGTCGTTGGGGGCCACTCCAGAAAAGCCCAGAACATGGCTGGGAACGATACTAAAGACGGAAGCCGTAGCGGCTGATTTTTGAATAAAAGCTCTGCGTTTCATTTATTAAAGTTTTTAATATTTAAATGTAACAAAAAAATAGGGGCTGAACTTAGGGATTTTGTAAATTTCAAAATGCCTACTCAAAGTCGTATTGTATTTTTAGATGCCTTACGTGCCTTTGCCATTTTGATGATGCTGCAAGGACATTGGATGAGCGGTTTACTCAATGTGAACCAACTAGACACCACTCATTGGGGTTATCGGTTTTGGTTGTATTGCAGGGGATTTACCGCACCTGCTTTCTTTACCCTAACGGGTTGGGTATTTTGTTTTTTGCTGTTAAAAAATCCTCTACAAGGAACACAAAACCCAAGAATCAAAAAAGGACTAAAAAGAGGAGCAGAACTTTTGATTTGGGGGTATCTCTTGCGGTTGAATCTTCCTTTACTACTTTATGGCAATATAAATCCTTCTTTTTTTCAACCTGATGTATTGCATATCATTGGACTCTCCCTTTTTATTATCATTCTGATTTATAGTTCATTGCATTTTCTAAAAGAACGATTAGGTTGGATCTTCCTCCTTTTCGGGATTGGAATTTTTATGCTTGAACCGTTATACAGCAGTTGGAATTTAGATTTTTTGCCTCTTGGAATTTCGGGCTATTTGGTCAAAGGATACGGGGGTGTATTTTATCTATTTCCCTGGCTGGGGTATGTTTTTTGGGGTTGTGCAATTGCCTACTTTTTTAAAAACCGGTACTCCAATTATCAAAAATGGGGAATTGCTTTTATGGCCGTAGGACTGGCACTCATTTTTCATTCCTCTTCTTTTTTTCAGTTCTTAGGAAGTAGTTTTCAAATCTCATTGTTTCAAAAAATAACCTGGAATAATTTTCTCTTTATCCGCTTAGGCGACGTCTTGGTTCTTCTCGCTCTTTTTATGTTTTTCCAAGCACAGATAAAAGCCAAACTTTGGCGTTTTATTGGAGCACATACCTTGGAACTCTACATAGTGCATTATTTTATTCTTTATGGAAGCATCACTGGCTATGGTGTTTATAAATTTTATGCAAAAGAGTTAATACTTTGGGAAAGCATATTGACCTTACTCTTTTTTCTGGGGGCGTGTATTGGCATCGTTTTTGTTTGGAGAAGAAAAAATCATCACCCATGATTAAAACTTCTTTATACATTTCTGTTTTTCTTCTTGTTTTTAATTGCAATCCATCCGAAATCAGTGATGAGGAAGAATATATTCCTCAAGGCAAAGTACTACGGGTAAATAGTTATACCGAAACTTGTCAAGGATTGATTGAAATGCAATGTTTACTCGTTCAAGAGGGAGATCAAATCGGAACTGATAGGTGGGAATCCTTTTATACTACCATTGACGGTTTTGACTATGAGGAGGGGTTTCTTTACGATTTGGATGTAAAGATCACCGAAATTGAAAATCCCCCCGCCGATGCCTCCTCACTTCGTTATGAACTGATTAAACTCATAGAAAAATTTAGACCCTAGATGTGCAGCGGACGGTTTTCTGTTGCTGCAAGGGCAGCTTCTTTTACCGCCTCTGCATAAGTAGGATGCGAGTGGCTCATTCGCGCGATGTCTTCTGCCGAGGCGCGGAATTCCATAGCCGTAACCGCTTCGGCAATCAAATCTGCTGCTCGGGCACCGATCATGTGAACGCCTAGGACCTCATCCGTAGCCGCATCTGCTAAGATTTTAACAAATCCATCGGTATCCATACTCGCCCTAGCACGCCCCAGGGCGCGCATGGGAAATTGTCCTGTTTTATAAGAAATCCCAGCTTCTTTGAGTTGTTCTTCAGTTTTACCTACTGCGGCAACTTCTGGCCAGGTGTAGATAACATTGGGGATCAGATTGTAATCGATATGTGGCTTTTGACCCGCAATCCATTCCGCAACGAGCACCCCTTCTTCTTCCGCTTTATGTGCCAACATAGCTCCGCGAACGACGTCACCGATAGCGTAAATGTTAGGTGCCGTAGTTTGAAGATGCTCGTTCACTTCCACTTGACCGCGCTCATTGAGTTGAACTCCTGCCGCCTGAGCATTTAATCCTTCTGTATGTGGTCTTCTTCCTACAGATACCAAACAGTAATCTCCTTTAAAATCAACATTTGCCCCTTTTTTATCGGTAGCAGTTACCGTTACTCCTTTCCCTTTTCGGCTCACTTTATTAACACCATGAGAGAGGTAAAATTTCACTCCTTGTTTTTTCATGACCTTCATCAATTCTCTGGATAACGCGGCATCCATAACTGGAGTAATTCGGTCTGCGTATTCGATTACGGAAACCTCTGCACCTAAACGTCGGTAGACTTGTCCAAGCTCCAAACCGATAACGCCTCCTCCAATAACGACAAGGTGTTTTGGAATTTCTTTGAGTTTGAGTGCTTCGGTAGAAGTAATCACACGTTCTTTATCGAGTTCGATAAAGGGCAGCGTTCCTGGTTTGGAACCTGTTGCGATGATGATGTTTTTGGCTTCTAGGGTTTGTTTTTTCTCCCCTTCAATTTGAATATGAGTCTCATCAATAAAGCTTCCCAGCCCATGAAAGACTTCGATTTTATTTTTATCCATCAAATAATCTATCCCTTTAGTGGTTTGGTCTACTACCGCAGCCTTTCGGTCGATCATTTGTTTAAAATTGACTTTAATTTCCCCTTGCACCTCAATTCCGTGCTCTCCGAAATGCTTGGTAGCATCTTCATAGTGGTGGGATGAGTCCAATAAGGATTTGGAAGGAATACAACCCACGTTGAGGCAGGTTCCTCCCAAGGTATTGTATTTTTCTATTAAAGCGGTTTTCATTCCCAGTTGGGCACAGCGAATTGCAGCAACATACCCCCCGGGTCCAGAGCCGATCACGGCAACATCAAAGACACTCATAATTCAATTAGTTGGTTCAAAAATACAAATGTTTCTAATCTACTTCAATCCTTTCTCCGTTTTTAATTTATTTTTTATACAATTAATACTGCATACCAAATCTCCCCACCCAATGAAAAATCTATTTATTTTCCCAATCGCTTTTTTGGCGTCTTTCCTTTACACCTTCCAAGTTTACTCCCAAGAGATGACCGTCTTTTTAGGACTTACTGGCTATCAATATTATGAAGACGACCGCCGTTTGATCACGGCTGAAGTAAATTCATTACTCTCCGATAATGAATTGGCCTTTACCTATTGGAAACGTTCCCGAACGTACAATACCATCGCCTTTGCCTCTAGTGCCATAGCCGTAGGAACAGCAATTGCAATTGTAACTCGAGATGCTGAAAATCCCGCTTCGGGAGGACTTTATGCCGCCAGTATTGGCACTACTCTCATGGGTTTCATCTTAACACTTTCTGCTCACAACCAAAAAAAGAAAACAGTCTTAAGCTATAACAAAGGACTTGAACATCGAACGGTATATAACATAACCCCTATTGGAAATCGAAATGGGCTTGGACTTGCCCTAAAATTTTAAATCTACCTATGAACAATCCCTCAAAAACGTCTCCTGAAAAGTACAAAACCATTATTGAAAAATCTCAGGAAATCCATTTTGAAATGTATTCCCAAGAAGATCTAGGAATATTATTGCGTTTTTTAACCGCTTCAAAAAAAGAGGCTCGGGTTCTTGAATTGGGTACGGGAACGGGGCTCGCCCTTTCTTAGATTTTAGATGGACTTGGAGCAAAAGGAGTCGTTGTTTCAGTTGAAAAAGAAGCTCAGTATATGGAACTCGTCGCTTCTTTTTTTGGTGAGGATTCACGTCTTCAATTGGTGCATCAAGATGCACATCTCTGGGTGAATGAAAACAAAAAAGCCCGATTTGATCTCATTTTTGCCGATACTTGGACAGGGAAATTTACAGAGTTGGAAACAGTACTAGACATGGTGAAACCTGGAGGATTTTATGTCGTAGACGATTTAAACCAGCAGCCGGACTGGCCCAGGGGTCAACAGGATAAAGTTATTCTACTGCTGGAAAAATTAAAATGTCAAAAAGACTTTTATACAATTCCTTTAGATATCGGAAGTGGTTTTATGGTGCTTTGTAGAAAAAGAAACTGAGCGATTGTGTTTCAATTAAATTGATTAAACTTGTAAACCAAGAAATACATTCTCATTGAATAATAAAGAACTTTCCTTAGGCACAGCACTTTTACCCATTCTTGTTTTGGTCGCTTTACTCTCCTACAATGTGTGGGTTTACGGAGATGATGCCCTAAGTGGTTCCAACCAATTTATTTTATTGATCGGAGGGGCTTTTGCTGCAGTGATCGGTTTTGTAAAAAAGATCTCCTACAACCGTATGATTCAGAAAGTGGCAGAAAATTTACAGTCGGTTACAGGCGCATTATTGATTTTACTTTTTGTGGGAGCACTGGCTGGAACATGGCTGATCAGCGGCATAATTCCTGCAATGATTTATTACGGCTTACAAATCCTTCACCCCAGTGTTTTTTTACCGGCCTGCATTATAATTTGTGCTATTATTTCATTGGCAACTGGCAGCAGCTGGACGACTTCGGCTACTGTGGGAATTGCTCTTATTGGCATAGGAACGGTTCTTCAAATTCCCGCAGGTATGGTTGCAGGCGCTGTGATTTCGGGAGCCTATTTTGGAGATAAGCTTTCCCCTTTGTCCGACACGACCAACCTGGCTCCGGCTATGGCAGGAGGAGAACTGTTTACACACATTCGTTATATGACCTATACGACTGTTCCCAGTATTGTCATCACTCTACTTGTATTTTTAATTCTCAGTCTCACCCAAGATACTGCTGGTGGAGCAGATACGGAAACCTTAATGCGCGCAATCAAGGAAAAATTCACCATCAATCTTTGGCTTTTTCTTGTACCCGCCACGGTCATTGCTTTAATCGTTAAAAAAACGCCTCCCCTAGTGGCACTTTTAGTGGGTACCCTATTGGGAGGATTGTTTGCTTTACTATTTCAACCTAGTATATTAATGGAGATTTCGGGTTCAGACTCCCTTAACCCTGCCGCTGCCTATCGAGGAATTATGGATGCCATATCGGTATCTACAGAAATTACCACTTCTAATGTATTGCTCAATGATTTATTTACTTCTGGAGGTATGGAAGGGATGTTGGGAACCATCTGGTTGATCATCTGTGCGATGGTTTTTGGAGGGATTATGGATGCCATCGGCGCCCTAAGTCGAATCAGTAGTGCGTTGCTCCAGTGGGCGCAAACTACCTTTCAACTTTTTGCCAGTACCGTTGCCTCTTGTTTGGCGATCAACCTTACCGCGTCTGATCAATATTTATCTATCGTGATTCCTGGAAAAATGTTTGCTAAAGCCTATGACGAACGAGGCCTTGCTCCAGAGAATTTGAGCCGTACGCTAGAAGATTCGGGTACAGTAACGTCCGTTCTGATACCTTGGAACACCTGCGGAGCCTATCAATCTGGGGTTTTGGGCGTAGGTGTGGGCGAATATTTTATGTATGCTATTTTCAATTGGCTCAGTCCATTTATGACTTTGTTGTACGCCGCCTTACGCATAAAAATTGCGATGAAAAAATAGTTTATTGAACACATAAAAACGTGTAAAAATCAAACAATCGTTTTCGATAAGAAAAACTTATTAGTTCATAAAAAAATCTAAATTAAAAATTGCAAAACTTGATTTAGGATTCTTATTTTAGTTCAAAATTAAATTAATTATGAACGAAAGTAAATGTCCTTTCCACGGATCGATGACTACACCAAACTTAGGTACTCAAAACAAGGATTGGTGGCCTAACCAACTAAACATAGATATCCTTCGCCAACACAGCGATCGTAGCAACCCACAACCCGAGTTGAACTACAAGGAAGAAGTAAAAAAATTAGACCTTGACGCTTTAAAAGAAAACATCAAAGTCATGTTAAAAGATTCCAAAGATTGGTGGCCTGCCGACTACGGTCATTACGGTCCTTTCTTCATTCGAATGACATGGCACGCTGCAGGCACCTACCGCACCGGTGACGGTCGTGGTGGAGCTGCTACAGGAGCACAACGTTTTGCTCCGCTTAATTCTTGGCCTGACAATGGAAATTTGGACAAAGCACGACGTTTACTTTGGCCTATTAAAGAAAAATATGGAAATAAACTTTCTTGGGCAGATTTACTCGTTCTCGTAGGAAATGTAGCCATCGAAGATATGGGAGGTCCCAATCACGGAACCGTGATGGGAAGAGAAGATATTTGGCAACCGGAAAAAGACATTTATTGGGGTGCAGAAGATGAGTGGCTCGGTGACAAGCGTTATGGAGATACACGTCAATCCCTTGAAAATCCTCTTGCTGCGGTACAAATGGGCTTGATTTATGTCAATCCAGAAGGCCCTAATGGAAATCCAGATCCCGCCTTATCTGCTCAAGATGTTAGAGAGACCTTCAAACGAATGGCGATGAACGACGAAGAAACTGTTGCGCTGACCGCTGGAGGGCATACCTTTGGTAAAGCACACGGCGCAGGAGATGCTGCTTTGGTAGGTGTAGAACCTGAAGGAGCTCCAATGGAACAAATGGGGTTAGGATGGAAAAGCACACATGCCTCTGGAGTGGGAGTAGATACAATCACAAGTGGTATAGAAGGGCCTTGGACAACCAATCCGATCCAATGGGATATGGGTTATTTAGAACTTCTCTTCAAATATGAATGGGAATGTAAAAAAAGTCCTGCTGGAGCTTGGCAATGGCATCCCATTGACTGTGCGGAAGAAGACATGGTTCCTCAAGTGGACGGTAGTGGTAAAAAAGTTCTTCCCATGATGACCACAGCGGATATGTCCCTAAAAGTAGATCCACACTACAAAGACATTTGTATACGCTTTTTGGCAAATCCGGAAGAGTTTGGAGAAACGTTTGCCCGAGCTTGGTTTAAGCTTTTGCACCGCGATATGGGTCCAAAGACCAACTACGTAACTGGAGACTATAAGGATGTAGAATACATCTGGCAAGATCCAACACCAGCTGGTAAAATTTTAACTTCTTCCGAAGAGCAACATTTACGTGAGGCGCTTTCTAAAAGTGGTCTCAGTATTCAAGAAATGGTAAACACCGCTTGGGCAAGCGCCAGTAGCTTCCGAAGCTCAGACAACCGCGGAGGAGCTAATGGAGGGCGTATTCGTCTTGCTCCACAAAAAGATTGGGAAGTCAACAAACCCGAAGAACTTGCAAAGGTTTTAGCAGTTTATGAACAAATTGCCGCAGAACACAGCACAAGTGTAGCGGACGTGATCGTCGTAGCTGGTGCCGTAGGTATTGAAAAAGCAAGTGGTCAAAAAGTGGCGGTTTCAACGGGACGCGGGGACGCAACACAAGAGAGCACCGATGTAGATTCATTTGACCTCTTAAAACCAAAAGCGTGTGGATTCAGAAACTACTCCGAAAAAGAATTTGCTGTTAGTCCAGAAGAAATCTTGCTTGACAAATCACAGTTATTAGGGCTTACCCCTGCAGAAATGACCGTACTTGCAGGAGGAATGCGTGCTATGGGAATTTCGTATACTGGAGAAGGAGTTTGGACCGATGGACAACTGAACAATTCATGGTTTAAAAGCTTACTCTCTATGGACGTAGAATGGAGCTCTGCAGGATACAACAGTTATGTAGCAAAAGATCGCAGCACAGGTGCTGAGGTAAGAACAGCGACACGAATAGACCTTGTTTTTAGTTCCAACTCTGTACTTCGAGCAATTGCTGAAGTCTATGCTCAAGACGACAACAATGATAAATTTATTTCAGATTTTATCAAGGCTTGGAATAAAATTATGAATGCAGATCGTTTTGATTTAGATTAAATTCAAAAACCATTTGAATTAAAACACCCGATTTGATATCGGGTGTTTTTGTTTCTAGGCATTTGCGCTGCCGATCAGAAACGAGAAACTGCTTTGGCATCAAAAGGGTTTAAATACCTTAGTTTTGCAATTGAATTCGTATTTTTGTTTGAGAAGTTAATGGAATGGCAAAAAAGGGAAAACCCGCACCTACCGATCCAAAAGTAATCCGCCAGCGCCAAGTGCTCTTTGGGGGTGCTTTGATGTTGCTTTCGCTACTCCTGTCTCTAGCTCTTGTTTCTTATCTCTACAACTGGAAAGCGGATTACAGTACGCTGGACGCATTTACAGACAAATTTGTGCTGGCTAAAAATTTGCTCAATAAAGCTGGAGCGCTGATCAGTCACTTTTTCATCTATCAAGGTGTAGGCCTTGCATCCCTTCTTTTTCCTTATTTGTTAGGGCTTAGCGGATTTCAATTGTTTTTTAACCGAGGGAACAACCGTTTTGCTTCCAACTGGGCATGGGGAATCGCTCATATCCTTTGGCTCAGTATTGCCTTGGGCTATTTCTTTCCCAGCCAACCCCTGTACTCAGGTATTGTGGGATATGAGATCAATCTCTTTCTCACCTCCTATATCGGCCGTATTGGTATTTTGGGTGCTTTGATTTTTTTCTTTTTGTGCTTTTTAGTGGTTGAGTTGGAATGGACTCCTGAAAAAATGAGGTTGTGGTGGGAGCGAATCCTGGCTCAAAAAAAGGACACAAATCCTGCAGAGGAGGAAGTCCCTGAGCCTACTGTAGCTTTGGATCTTCAGACGGAGGTGCAAAGTGAAGAGGCAATGGAGCCTTCAACAACTTCCCTTCCAAAAGAGGAAATTTCCAGTGAGGAACCTTCTTTAAAAAAGGACGAAATTATAATGGAGGTGGAAACTGTTGAGGAAGAAACCGTAGATGATGTGTTGGCAAAAAGTTTGGTTGAAAAACAAGGTTTTTTTGATCCTACCCTAGAACTAAGCAAGTTTAAAATGCCCAACATTGAGCTGTTAAAAGACTATGGGGAATCAGGTATAACGATCAATCAAGAAGAACTTGAAGCCAATAAAAATAAAATTGTCGAAACCCTAAACAATTACAATATTGGAATTTCAAATATCAAAGCGACCATTGGACCTACTGTAACGCTTTACGAAATTGTCCCCGATGCAGGAATTCGAATTTCAAAAATTAAAAATTTAGAAGACGATATTGCCTTGTCACTCGCCGCTCTTGGTATTCGTATCATCGCCCCTATTCCAGGTAAAGGAACCATTGGAATTGAGGTTCCCAACCAAAAGCCCAGTATTGTTTCGATGCGGTCGGTGATCGCTTCCACAAAATTCCAAAATGCGGAGATGGAACTCCCTGTTGCCCTAGGGAAAACAATAAGCAACGAAACCTTTGTAGTAGATCTAGCCAAAATGCCGCACTTGCTCATGGCAGGAGCGACAGGACAAGGGAAATCCGTGGGGCTCAATGCGGTTCTCTCTTCCTTACTTTACAAAAAACATCCCGCAGAAGTAAAATTTGTTTTAGTAGATCCCAAAAAAGTTGAATTAAATATCTACAGTAAAATAGAACGGCACTACTTGGCAAAACTCCCCGATGCAGAAGAAGCGATTATTACGGACAATACAAAAGTGATCAACACCCTAAACTCCTTGTGTATTGAAATGGACAACCGCTACGAATTGCTCAAAAATGCGATGTGTCGCAATTTAAAGGAATACAATAAAAAGTTTAAGGAACGAAAGCTCAACCCCAACGAAGGACACAGTTACTTACCCTACATCATCCTAGTTGTTGATGAGTTTGCAGACCTGATTATGACCGCGGGGAAAGAAGTAGAAACCCCCATCGCGAGATTGGCGCAATTGGCCAGGGCGATTGGCATACACTTAATCATTGCTACCCAACGCCCTTCTGTAAATGTAATTACAGGGATCATCAAAGCCAATTTCCCTGCTCGGGTGGCTTTTCGGGTGACCTCCAAGATTGATTCCCGAACCATTTTAGACAGTGGGGGCGCCGACCAATTAATCGGGAGAGGTGATATGCTCTACACCCAAGGAAATGAATTGACTCGGATCCAATGTGCCTTTGTAGATACTCCTGAGGTAGAACGAATAGCTTCCTACGTAGGAGGGCAAAAAGGATATGCAGATGCACATTTACTCCCAGAGTACGTAGGTGAAGAAAGCAGTTCAAGTCTTGATATCGATGCCAGCGAGCGCGATGCTCTTTTTAGAGAAGCTGCAGAGGTTATTGTAACCGCCCAGCAAGGTTCGGCATCTTTATTGCAACGCAAATTAAAATTGGGGTACAACAGGGCGGGAAGAATCATTGATCAAATGGAAGCTGCTGGGGTCGTTGGCCCTTTTGAAGGAAGTAAGGCACGTCAAGTGTTGATCTCAGATTTGGGCAGCTTAGATCGTCTTTTGGAAGACGAAAACCTCTAATCCCTTCTAAAAACAATAAAAAAACTATGAAAAAAATTGTTTGGATCTGTTTCGTTTTTTTAGTCTCCTTCCCCCTTCAGGGGCAAAGCCCAGAAGTGGCAAAAAAACTATTGGATGACGTATCAGAAACCATCGCCTCTTTTGAAAATTTGAGCTTTGATTTTAGCTATGTATTGGAAAACCGTCAAGAAAACATCCGACAGGAGACCACAGGATCTGCAACGATTAAAGGATATCAATACAAAATTAGCTTTTTAGGAAACGAACAATTGTTTGATGGCGAAAAAACCTACACCATCATTCCTGAAAACGAAGAAATTACAATCAGTAGTCCGGATGATGACTCGGGTTTTGGAATCAATCCCTCTGAACTTTTGGTGTTTTATAAAACGGGGTATGCCTATCAGTGGGACATCAAACAAAATGTGAAGGGACGCCCCATTCAATTTATCAAGTTGATCCCCAATGAAGAAAACAGAGAAGTAAAGTATCTGTTGCTGGGCATTGACATGCGAACAAAGGTCATTTACCGCTTAATTGAAATTGGGAACTCAGAAACACGTACCACATTGACGTTAAAGAATTTAAGAACAAATATCCCCTTAAACTCGGACTTTTTTACTTTTGATGACAGCAAGTATCCTGACTATTATATAAACAACTAGCAGAGTGAAGATCATAGATCGATACATATTGAAAAGCTATCTGACCCGATTGATCAGTGTCTTTACCATTTGTATGTTCATTTTTGTGATCCAAACGTTTTGGTTATTTATTGATGAACTAGCGGGTAAAGGTTTGGATCTTTTAATCATTGGGAAATTTTTGCTCTATTATTCTCCCAAATTAATTCCTTTAGTCCTACCCTTATCCGTCCTCTTGGCTTCCTTGATGACCTTTGGTAGCCTTTCTGAAAACTATGAATTTGCAGCGATGAAGTCCACAGGGATTTCCTTACAGCGTGCTCTTTTGGGATTGGTTATTTTTCATGTTGCTTTGGGTATTGGAACTTTCTATTTTTCAAATCACGTCATTCCCTATGGTGAATTAAAATCATACAATCTGAGAAGGAATCTTGCCAAACTGGAACCTACCCTGGCCATCCGGGAGGGGATTTTTAACGAAATTGGACAATACAATATCAAGGTCAAAAACAAATACGGTGACAATGACCGTTTTTTAGAAGATGTCGTTATCCATGAATATACTCCTAACAAACAAAACAACATTGTCATCAAAGCGGAACGTGGTGAAATGAAAAATGAGCCTACCGATCCCAACCTCAAATTGGTCCTTTACAATGGCAATCGGTATGAGGAGGTCATCCCTAAAAAGGTCAAAGATAGAGCACGTATTCCTCATGCTAAAGTGTCTTTTGAAGAATACGAAATGAACATTGACTTGTCTCAATTCAATAATGTGGATTTAGAAGAAGAAAAAATAACCACTTCCTACCGCATGCAAAAAATTGATCAATTGCTAGTTAGTATTGACACCTTACAAACTAATTTCTCTGAGGAACTGGAAGTATTCAATCGTAATTTTTCAAAGAAAAGTGTGGTGTCTTCTCTCGTCAGAGATGAAAAGAAACTTATTGAAAGTAGTCCTCTACCCAATCATTTACTTGATTTTATCATTACCGATAAGGATTGGAAAAAAAGTCGTGTGTATGACGAAAGTATGTCCAAAATTCAAAACGCGTTACGCGATTTAAGTATTAAGAGAGGTCCGTTTTTTGCCTATCAAAAACTAATCAATGTTCATAAAATAACCTTTCATGAAAAATACACCTTACTTTTTGTCTCGTTGTTGTTATTTTTAATCGGTGCCTCCCTAGGAGCCATCATTAGAAAGGGAGGTCTAGGACTTCCACTCGTGCTCTCAGTAATTATCTTTTTAACCTATCACTACATTGGCCTTTTTGGTAAAAATGCTGCTGAAGACAACAGCATCTCACCTATAATTGCAAGTTGGCTGTCCACACTTATCCTAGCTCCTTTCTCCTATATTTTAACCAAAAGAGCCTCGGCAGATAAAGGTTTTATAAGCCTCTACGATGTTTATGCACCCATATTAAATTTGATTAAAAAAATTCTTTTTCCTAAAAAATCATGACACAAAGTTCTATCGAATTACACAGCATATCCGAAGCTATAGAAGCCATTAAAAAAGGGGAAGTCATTATCGTAGTAGACGATGCGGATCGGGAAAACGAAGGAGACTTTGTCGCTGCAGCAGAAACGATTACTCCCGAAATGATCAACTTTATGGCAACCCACGGAAGAGGATTGATCTGTACTCCCCTGACCGAGGAACGTTGTCAGGAATTACAGTTAGGAAAAATGGTCTCCAACAATACCGATCCCATGGAAACGGCATTTACGGTCTCGGTGGATCTCAAAGGAAACGGGGTGACCACTGGAATTTCGGCTTCAGACCGAGCACTTACAGTAAAAGCACTTGTGGAGGCGAACACCAAGCCTCATGAACTATCCCGTCCGGGACACATTTTTCCATTAATTGCAAAAAGTGGTGGCGTACTGCGCAGGACAGGACATACGGAAGCTGCAATTGATTTTGCGCGTCTGGCTGGATTTAATCCTGCTGGAGTGATTGTAGAAATAATGAATGAAGATGGGACTATGGCTCGGTTACCTCAACTTCTGGAAGTAGCCAAAAAGTTTGATCTAAAAATCGTTTCTATTGAAGATTTGGTTTCATATCGAATGCAACACGACAGTTTGATCGTAAAGAAAGTAGATCACGAAATCAATACCCGCTACGGAAACTTCCGAATGCGTGCCTACGAACAAACTACCAACGGAAATGTTCACTTGGCGTTAACCAAAGGCTACTGGAAAAAGGATGAAGTCGTGCTAACGCGTATACAATCGTCAAAAATGTCGAACGACATCTTGGGAATGTTAACCGGATCTGTAAACCAAAGCCTTGGTGATATTTTCAACCTCATCAACAACAAAAAAAAAGGGGCGTTGCTGTTTATCAATCAAGAGCAAAGTCCGGAAAACCTACTGGCTCGTATTGAAACCCTTAAAAAAATGCAAGAAGAAGGAGAATTGGATCGAGTTCCACCCATGAAAATGGATCGTAAAGACTTTGGTATTGGGGCGCAAATTTTGCACGACATCGGAATTCAAAAATTAAAAGTCATCACCAATTCAAAACAACAACCTCGAATTGGGATTACGGGTTATGGGATAACCATAGCAGGCTACCAGAACTATTGAGCTACTCAAAAAACCAAAGTTTTACCGCCATAATAAAAAGAGTAATAAGCATGGCATAACGAATGACTCGGTCCCCTTTTTTCACCGACCACCTGCTTGCCCACCAAGCTCCCAAAGAGGTTCCCACTGCCATAAAAGCTCCCATTTTCCAATCGACCGCATCATTTAAGGCAAAAATAAGCAGGGCTACGAGAGAATAAATAAAGACCACTGCCACTTTGGTCGCGTTGGTTTTTACCAGGTTCATTTGATTGAATCGATTTAAAAACAACATGATTACAATTCCTATTCCGGCATTGATGAATCCTCCGTAAATTCCGATTATAAAAAAGCCCAGTAGGCTCCACACCAAATACTTCCCTGTAAGACGTTCTGGCAAATCGAGGTCAATATTTTTTCGACGAAAAAGAAGTAACATCCCTACAATAATCATGATTATGGCAAGGATTTTATTAAAGATGGACCCGTCGAGATCCATTGCAATTTGCGCTCCTAAATAGGCGCCAAAACAGGCACTAATTCCTAAATAAACAGTAAAGGGAAAACTTGAAATTCCTTTACTCCGATACCCCAGCGTGCCACTTAAGGATTGGACTACAATCGCGATGCGATTGGTACCGTTGGCAACTTGAGGAGGTAAGCCCAAAAAAATCAATGCGGGTAGCGTAAACAAGGAACCTCCTCCAGCTAGGGTATTGATCACACCCGCCAAAAATCCAATGACCACAAGAAATACGGGTTCAAAAACTGTATCCATAGAGACTATTAAAGATACAAAACTCAATTTTACTTCTCTTTTAAAAGAGGTAGATTAAATATTTTCAAATCAAAAAAAGGAGTGTATATTTGCAACTGCTATAGGAGAAATGGCAGAGTGGTCGAATGCGGCAGTCTTGAAAACTGTTGAGGGTCACACCTCCGGGGGTTCGAATCCCTCTTTCTCCGCTTAATCCTTTGTAAACCCCTGCTATTATTGGGGTTTATTTTTTTAGAGACACATTTAGAGACACTAGAGCCAAAAGTTAACCTCTAGATCTAGAGCTTCATCAAGCAGTTGATGGCAGTTTGTTCTCCTCACCAATCCAAATGCACATTTTACTTAAATTATAAGGCTGCTAAAGCCATTGAAACCAAGCATTTATTTTTGTTGAATATTTACATCTGACTCCTAATAGCCAAAAATTAAAATAAATGATAGAATTATCTTTTTAGATAAAAACTCATAGAATGGACACAGTTTTGGACACACATCAAAACTACAAAATCCTAGTAAATTATATTTTAAGGAAAAAAAAATGTAAAGAAATGTCAGATTTTATAAGGATTTGCTAAAATCTACAAAGGGAGTTCAAGTCCCTTCCTCTCTGCTAATATCTTTGAAAAGCCATGATTTTATTATGTGTATGTTTTTGGTGCATAAATTTAAGTTGTGAAAATAACTTATATTGACAAACTTAAAGCTACCAATAATGAAATATAAATTACTTCTCTTTAGCTTTATTATCTTTTCATGTGGAGTTGAAGATAGTGAAGATAATTTAGTCAATAATAATCAAGTTTCGGTGTCTGAGGACTCATCAACAGAAAATTCAACAACTAATGACACCTCAACAAATAATTCACAATCATCAGTGATTTCAACTTATTTAGGGACAAATTGCAAAGAAGTTTCTTACTCAAATAAGCCTGATGCAGATTATGTAGATGGTAATTATTCTTATTATACATATGGATGGCAATCGGATGGGACAGACCAAAATTCCTGTGTAAATGCATATAATGGGGTTACTACTTTTGGAGTAGATTTGGTCAATGCTGTTTTGTCTGATGCGAAAGAAAAACTGGGTCAAATTGTCCCAGTAAATGCTTGGATATTCCATACTCAAGAATCAGATATAGAAACTATTTGCACAGACTACTCCCCCTTTACAGACGATTCAACCTGTTTTGATCTTCAACAAATGGCTGCTGCAACAGTTACACAATATGTATTACATAATGGTGGAGAATTTAAACTTTCTGAAATTTTCTGGAGTGATGAAGATCAAAATGGTGCAGGTTATAAGGTTGCTTACCATGAATTTTTTCACGTCCACCAAAATTCTCATAAGTTTTATTTCGAAGAAACTGAGAATTTCGGTATCAACATGACACAATTTAGAAATGTTGATGACAACCAAGGAGTAAATTTAGTTGGACCCGTGTGGCTTGAAGAAGGGGGGGCAGAGTTTGCAGGCGTTTGGTACTCATCTTTAAAGGGATGGGTAAACTATAATGAATATTGGATAAATTATTTGGATGAAGCCAGAAGTGTTATTTCTGACGCTGCATCGAGAGGCGATATAGTTTCTTTGAAGGATTATGAAACTAGATATTCGATTCAGAGAGTAGAATCTTCTGAAAATCCAACGGGTACATCAAGAGAATTCGCGTATGCATATTCAGCAGGTGGACTAGCACATATATACTTAATTAGTAAGGGCTTTACTGATTTAAATAATTCAATGATTGAGTATTACAGGAACATAGCAGAATTAGAAAGGGAACATATTGGCGAGGGATATATTTATGCATTTGAGGAATATTTTGGAATGCCTTTAGATAGTTTTTATACAGAATTTGACGATTTTATGTTGAAACCTAGAGAAGAACAATTATCTGTTCTAGGATTAGAATAAAGTACACTTTTGAATGACACCTTGTCAATTACCCAATTATGGGATGAGGTCTCTTTTCAGTTAGTTCCCACCTCAAAAAATACCTTCTTTCGCAAAGGGTTTCCAATTATACGATTTGTCTTCAACGAGGAAACAGGAGCTCCTATTGTTCATGAAAGAATAGCAGTATGGCATACAGAATAAGTTGATCCATATCAATCAAAACCTGACTTATCGGATTATGTCGGTGAAAACTACAGTGAAGAAGTTGACGTGAGGTATACTATAAACATTGAAAATAAACAATTGGTTGTTTTCGAAATAAAAAGAAAATAAAAACATTAGTTCCGGTAAGTAATGATGTTTTTGGAAATCATGTTCAAGGCTATCAATTTGTGAGAAACAAAGGAAAAATTAGTGGATTTTTAATACAGGATAGGCGAATTAGGAACTTACAATTCACAAAAACCAATAGATATAGACTTTAGTGAAAATGGTTTTAAGGTCCATGAAACAAAAAACTTATAGAGACACTTTTAGAGACAGTTTAAAACTACAAAATCCTGGTTAATAGTGTCAAATAATACCAGGAAAAGACAAAAATGCTAGTTTTTACTAGGTTTTAGCACTATTTACTAAGTAGGTTCAAGTCCCTCTTTCTCCGCTGATAGAATCCCTTTATTATTGTATATCAATAGTTTAGGGGTTTTTTGTTTTTTTATTGTACGGTATTTGTACGGCTACTCCATTTTAAAAGCTAAAAGTTTCCATCCAGCATTAATACAAACACAGGGGCATGGGTTTTAGAAAACGGTTTTTCTATTGGAACATGGGGTTGGGATTTGATATGTGATACATTTTGTTTACATAAGTAGTTCAACCGTTAAGGTATTCTAAGGGCTTCTGTTTACTCTTACATCATAGGTGCCTATTTTCTGTTTATAAATTAAAGACCCCTCTAAAGGTTATAAAACGCGGCTGAATAAAGGTGATTGAATTGAAAACTGATAAATTATTAGAACTATTACGAACTTGATTATCAATATTTAAAATATTAGTCGCTTTAATCTGAAACTCCCATTTAGCATCTTTATCTTTTCTGTAGGAAATACTAGTATCCCAAGTTTGGAAAGATTGTTTTTCATCATTAAAATCTTGTTGAGTATAACTGTACTCTGAGATTAAAGTAATTTTATCTAAAATATAGGCGTCAAACTCTAATGAAGGAGATTTTACAATAAATTGAGTTTCTCTATTTCCTTGATTATTATTAATTAAACTATAGCGGTATCTAAAGCGTAAATTAGGTGCAACTTTAAAATTTGTTCTTATTTCTGGGGTATATGTTTGGGTAAATCCTTCATTTAAGGATTGGCTTCCTTGTACAAATTGATTGATTTTACTGTAATTAAATGCACTATTTAAACTGGCTCTAATTTTTCCAAAAGTGCGCTGAATTCTTCCGAAAGCACTAAAACTTTCATCTGCAAAGTTCGAATTAAAAAAGGTGCTGGTCCGAATGATACTTTCAAAATTTGTCAAACTTCTTGTTTGATCAATGTTATTGGTGTAGGATACTCGAGCAAAGACATTAGTATAGTTGAATAAATTGAAACTTCGATAAAGTAAACTAAGGTTGTGAGAAAGTGCATTTTGTAGGTCTGGGTTTCCAAACTGTATGCTATTGTAATTATTGAGTACGAGTCCTCTAGCCAAACGCGTCACATCAGTAAATTGATTTTGCATACGGTAATTGAATGTTAGGGATTCACTTTTCTTAAGTTGAATGCGAGTTTCAAAATCGGGTAGTAAACGAATAAAATTTTCTTCAACCAAAGTATTGTTTTGTTCGTTTTTATTTCCGTAAGCATGGATAGAAAATCCTGGGGTAAAGGTAAAAATCCCGCTTTTGAATCGATAGTGTGCACCCAAATACAGATCGCGAAAGTTGTAGGTCACGTCATTGATCACGCTACTCTCGTTAATAATGGGTGATGGATTTATTGAAGAGCCGTCCGACAAAAATTGAAAAATAGAGGAATCAAAAGCTTGATAACTTAAAATGGACCCAAGCGTAATATTAAGGTTGCTCTTTTGGTTAATGATGTGATAATAGTCAAGTTTAGCATCCAGTTGGTTGGAAAATATTTTTCGATTTTGACCTAAGTTAAATTCCGCCATTGATTGATCTAAACCTAGGGCTGTAGCGGTTGGAATAAAAGGGTTTAAATCATCGGGATCATTCATTAAAATTGCATTGTAAAAAGGATCTTCGTTTTTAATCAGGTGCTGCGCCTCGAAAGCAAAAACATTATCTTCATCTAAAGTGTAGTAATAGTTCAAATTTTGATTTATAGAAAAAGGAGTTACTTCTTCTTTTTGGGTAGTATTACCAATGACCGATGAAAAGACATTTTGATTTTGAGAATCATTAGCACCACGAAGGAATAAATCATAATCTATTTGATTATTTAAATCAGGCTTATACGAGGTGTTAAATTTCAGAAGCGCTTGATTGGAACGTTCAATACTGGTTTGTTCGGTAGTTTCGTCTGGGATTCGTATTCCAGCATTTGTGTATTGGATAAAGCTATTTTCTTTTGCGTCTATTACACTAGAATTCAACACCAGAAAACCAGTAAAATCAATTTTTTTATTGGGAGAATAATTAAAGTTTGTAGTTGCCAACTTGTTTTCTATACGCAACGCATTTCGTTGATTAGTCAAAAAATTGAGACTGTTATCTCCAAGGTTGATGTTTGTTCCACTTTGGCTGCTCGGTGCTTGAAAACCCCCTGTAAACCCACGAATATCTCTTCGGGTCAAGGCAACTTCCCCCGTATTGTTGATGTCACCAATGAAGTTAATCGTGTATTTTGGACTGTAATAAAAAAACTTAGGTTGAAGCAGGTATAATGATTCTTCAGGGGAATTTCCTCCTCCAAAGGTTACATTGCCAAACCAAAAGCGTTCTTTTCCAGATTTTAATTTGATATTTATCGCGATATTATCTTGATTATTTCTTACACTGCGCAGCTGACCTATATCTCCATAATTTCTTAAAACTTGAATTTTGTCTACGGTACTTGAGGGGATGTTTTTAGTAGCGATTTTAGTATCGCCTTCAAAAAAATCTTTCCCATTAACCATAAGCTTATTAACGACCTTCCCTTCAACTTCTATCTTACCATTATCATTAATTTCCACACCAGGTAACTTATCAATAATATCCTCTAATTTTCTTTCTGATCCATTTTTAAACGAGTCCGCATCATAGATTAGAGTATCCCCCCGAACAACCACAGGCATTTTTACAACAACCTCATCCAACAAAATATCTGCCCGCAAGACATATTCTTTTTGAATATCTCCTTCCTGCGTTTCGAGAAGATCGTTAATTGTTTGTAAACCTAAAGCACTTACCTGTATTTTATATTTTTTTTGTAGTTGAAGTTTTAAAGAGAAAACGCCGTCTTCTTTCGTAATAGTATAAGAGTCTAGAGCCTTAGTTTCTTGATTAATAGCCACCAGACTAGCAGTGTTTAAAGGCTTATTTAAACTATCACGCACTACGCCAGAAAAGGTGATTTTTTGTGCTTTTAACCCAAATAGACTTAAGAGGGAGATAAGGAAGATTATTTTTCTCATAGGATTAAAGAATCTAGTCAGGTTAACTTCCTCTTCGTCTTCCGTAACTATTTCGCATCTCTGTCATTTTTTTGACAATAGTAGCACGGTAGTCGGATTTTGAAATTACTTGACCTTTACTCGGAGCTTCAATAGAATTACGCTCTTTGGGATTGATTATAATCTCATAGCATAACATTGTGGTATCATCTGCACTAACCTCTAAAATTAGCCCAGGTAAACCCCAAAACTCTGCAGGACCATGTTTAACAGGAATTTGTAATGTATACCAAGCCTCAATTTGAGTCAGACGAATTTCAGTCTCTTCAGAAGAATTGGTATTAATATTTAAATCCCCCCAAGAAAAATTAAACCAAGACAAATCTGTCGAAGGGACTACAGCTGTTGCCTTAAAGCAAGTATACCCTCCTATTTCCCTAATTTCGCTTTCCATCTTCCATTCAATAGATTGAAGTTGATCTTGAACTAGGAAACGCTTACCATAAAATTCTTGTGTCTGAACCAGTTTGTTTTTCCCCACATCTTTGTACTGTTCTCCTCTTGCAAAATTAGCACCCCAACTATCTGTTGCACCAGAAATTGCATCAATTTTCTCCTCCTCCATAAAAACGGATTCCAAAGTATTGAAGCTTAGAACATATGTTTTTTCTAATCGGTTTTTTAATCGTTCTTTAACTTGTTTTTTTTGTGCCTCACTCATCCGTGCCCCCCAGCTTCCAAGATCCATTTTTGATTTAGAAAAATAAAAAGCTTTACCCTGAAATTCTTGTGCAGAGATAATATGATTCCCCAATAATAAAAGAGGTAATAGAAAAATGTATTTTTTCATAACAGCATTTTATCAAATATAGTCAATTTGAATTAAGACTATATAAGAGTAGTTTTCTTTTGGAACAGGGGGATGAGATTTGATATGTAATCCATTCTCTATATCTTAGAGGTATTATAAACTATAAATCAATTAAAATGAAAAAATTAATTCTACTTATTATTTGTTGTCTTTTTGTTGTCAATTGTGATTCAAATTCAGTTGAAATGATGAACTATGAAAAAAACACATTGACTGCAAAGAAATTTTATCAATCATTTTCTGATAAAAAACTAGATCAAATGAGAAGTTTCGTTACTGATGACTATACATGGTCTCCACCACCAACAGGTGTTGACTCTTTAGATGTAGATAAATGGCTAAATTCTATGAAGGGTTTTAATAATGCTTTTAACAATATTGAATTTACTGAGCAACTTTATTTTGCAAGATTAGATGAAAATCAAAAACCTAATGGTGATGTAAGGGTTTATGGAACATGGAAATCATTAAATGCAGTTACCCAGAAACCTGTTGAAATGGATTACTATGCGGTACTCTTCTTTAACGATGAAGGAAAAATATATCATCAAAGTGAATGGTACAATACTGGAGATTTAGAGCAAAATTCTTTAGTAGATGTGGTAGCACTAATTCCATTAAAAAAGGGATATAAACGATGGTATAATGGATTTATGAGTGACAGTAAGAACCGTGAACGTTTTTGTGATGATTCTCGAACTCTTGTTCAAAAAGATGTAAACAACCCTAATATGGTCTCTGTTTATTTATTTGATGTTGATATGTCAGAATTGGGTGCTATGATGAATGATCCTAAATTTGCTGAATTTGCTATTTCACTCGGCGAAGATTTACCAAACAAAAAAGTTTTCGTTTTAAAATCCTTATAGAATAAAATAACTTGTAAATTTCCCTCCCAAGTGGAGGGTTTTTCTTTTACACCAATTCCCCAAATCCTATCTAATCCAACGATTTCATTACCCTGAGCCTAAGATTCTTTTATAGTGGTTTTAAAGGGGTGTTTTTTGGGGAAAGTTTGTAATGTGTTGGATTTAATTTTTTATCCAAAAACATCAATAATTGATCAAAAAAAAACAAAATGAGCCAAAATCGATCAAAATTGGTTAAAAACAATCAAAAACGAACAATTTTAAATTTACCTATCCCTTGTATTTGAAATGTCAAATTTTTTCTTTCCAAACAGTCGAAGTTGAAGGTATTTATTGGCAAAGAGATCTTGGACAATGCAACAAAAAGAGAACTACGATTCTTTTTTGACGGTGGATAAATCCTTTTTCAAATCAATGATAAGGGAATAGCAAATCACAAAAAGGATGAGCAAAAAGAGAATACCGGTACTAACCGAAGCGGTTTGCATGGCAGCTAATCCACCCCCTAATAAAAGTGCGATAGCCACAAAACCTTCGATCAAAGCCCAAAAAATACGCTGACCTACTGGAGCGTCTAGTTTCCCACCAGAGGTGATACTATCGATGACCAAAGAACCACTGTCTGAAGAGGTCACAAAAAACACAGAGACCATAAAAATCCCTATAATACTTGTAAAGGTGTACAATGGAAACGCCTTTAAAAAGAGGAATAATGAGGTCGAAGCATCTTCTAAAACGGGTGTAGATAAGATTCCTGGGGTTTCAATCTCGAGCAATAGCCCAGATCCTCCAAAGACACTAATCCAGAAAAAGGTCATTAAGGTAGGGACAAATAATACCCCTAAAACAAATTCTTTAAAGGTTCGTCCTTTTGAGATCCGAGCGATGAACATCCCTACAAAAGGAGCCCATGTAACCCACCAGGCGTAATAAAAAATCGTCCAGTTGTTTTGCCAAGTCGAGTCAACAAAAGAAGAGGACCAAGTCCCTATCTCGATAAAACGTTGAAAATACATCCCCGTACTTTCAATAAATATTCCCATTACATTCAGGGTATCTGTCAAGAATAAAACAAAGGTCAAAAAGACCAAAGCTAAGATCATATTCAAGCGACTTAAAAAGCGAACCCCTTTCTTTAATCCTGTAACTACAGAAACGGTCGCAATCATGGTAATGACTAAAATAACACTGATTTGTGTATTGACACCAGAATCAATCCCAAAGAGGAATTGAAGCCCTGATGCAATTTGTCTCGCTCCGAATCCCAAGGAAGTTGCCAAACCAAAAAGGGTAGCAACCACTGTGATTATATCAACAATATTTCCATAGATGCCATTGATTTTATCCCCAATAATAGGATAGAAAATAGATCGCAAAGAAAAAGGTAAACCGCGATTAAAGGCAAAATAAGCAAGCGATAGCCCTACTATACAGTAAATCGACCAGGCATGTAAACCATAATGTAAGAAAGTGAAATCTAGGGCTTGAATCGCTAAATCTGCCGTGCTTGCTTGAGGCATGGATGGTTTTAAAAAGTGTTGTATGGGCTCTGAGACCCCAAAATACAACAAGCCAATTCCCATTCCAGCAGAAAACAACATGGAGAACCAAGAAAATAAACTAAATTCTGTTTCGGCTCCTTCTCCTCCTATGCGCACTTTTCCGAATTGACCAAAGGCCAGCCACAGACAAAAGATAATGAAGAAATTGACCCCTAGGATAAATAGCCAACCGGTGGATTGAGTAATCCACTGCGAAGCTTCAGAGAAGAACAAGCGAACTAGTTCTCCTCCAAAAATTGACAATACAATAAATCCTATGATTAAAACGATCGAAGGATAAAAAACCTGGGGGTGAATATCAAAATATTTCTTCATATACTACTTAGTCACTAACGATCCACATCTTACCGTTGATCAGTTTAGGTGCGCTGTATCTGCTATTGGCTTCATTATAATTTTCTGCGTTTAAACTCTGTTCTTGACCAGGGTAAAGAAAACGCATGGGTAATTCATAATTGTTTGAATTACTCCCGATAGGGCGGTTTAAGAAAGGAAGGCCGTCAAAACCATTCACTTCGCTATACCAACGTCTTACTTCAAAGTAAGGATCTAAAGCGGTAAAATACATGCTTAACCACTTTTGCTTCCAGATGTCTAAGGTAGCGCTGTAAGCTACTCCAGAGTTCTGGTAGAAGTCTTCAAAGTTAGTCCATCCATTAGGGGTGTAATCAACTTCATAATATTGGTGAGACGCTTCGATCCCTTGCTTGTAGTGTGTTTCAACGCTAGATGTAATCCATCCTTTTGCAGCAGCTTCTGCTAAAAGAAACTCTACTTCTGCATAGGTCATTAAAATTCCTTCGGCATAAGACAATCCTTTTTCTGCAGCAGTGATTTGATTAGGGTAATCAAAATAGGCTAAGCCTAAACGAGATCCTGTTTGCCCCCCTACTCCATTCGAAACTCCTGTAAAGGTTGGGTTGTCAAAGTCTAAATTATCTGGACGAGCATAACGACTTAATCTTGGGTCGTTATTCGCTTGTAAAGCGTTTACAGCAGAAACAGAAATTGCTACCGCATCAAAATCTCCTTGCTTTAAAGGCAAAGTAGGGAATTGATTCGGGAAGCTCGATAAAAAGTCAAGTGCAGCTTGTTCTTCGTTACTAGAAAAGATTTGACCTTGTGTAACGATTTGTGCAAATTGTGTTGCCACATTTGTTTTAGCCGAAGCGTACATCAACAAACGTAGTTGTAAAGAATTGGCAAATTTTACCCATAATGCTGCATCACCTTGATACAAGATATCTCCTTCTATACTTCCATCAGCGCTCAACTTAGTTGTGGCTTGTGAAAGTCTTGAAAGAAGGTCTGTGTAGATCGATTCTTGTGTGTCATAAACCGGAGTGAAATTTGCAGTTAAACCGTCAATGGCTTCACTGTAAGGAATGTCTCCATAAGCATTGGTTAATTCAGAAAAAATCCAAGCCTGCATGACCATTAAAGCGCCTTCCATCTTTGTATTCTCGTCTGCTTGAGCAATTTCAATCGCATTATTGATATCAGTCAAACTTTCATAAAGTCCTTCCCATAGGGTTGGAAAAGCGTTCCATCCATAAAAGTCAACCTCAGCACGAAGGGTTTTTGCCGTTAATTGCGCGGCATTATTCGATAGTAAAAACGCCTCATTAGAGGTTGTTTGTATACTGGTTCTTATCGCAGAAGTAAACAATACCCCAGAGGAAACCGTTGTAGGCTCATTAGGGTTTAAATTCAATTCTTCAAAATCACTACATCCTACTGTTGACATTAGAACGATCGTATATAGAAAGTGTTTTATATTTTTCATAATTGTGTGATTAAAAAATTAGGTTAAGATTCAATCCAAAACTTCTCATTGATGGAATAGAGGTACTCTCAAAACCATTGACAAATAATCCGTTTCTAATAGAGAAAGTTTCTGGATCAATCGTTGGAACTTTACTAAACAGCAATAAGTTTCTTCCCACTACAGAGATTACAGCCGACTGTAATCCTAGTTGGTCAACTATACCATTTTCTAAAGTATAGCTTACACTTAGCTCGCGTAATTTAAAGTAAGTAGCATCATAGGTTGCAGCTTCAATGTTATCGCGGTTAAATCCGTTACCATAATAGTTGTAGAAGTAACCGGTATAAGCAGCTCCACCTGCTGGAACAGTCACGGTGTTTTCAACTAAGTCTCCATTTGCATTATACATAAGACCAGGAGCAATAACGCCACCTTGTTGTTCTAAGGTATAAACAGGGTTACCTGCTGTGTTGTAGTCTACTCCGTATAAGGTTCTTCCCTCTAGGGTAGATAAGTCTAAATTAGGATCATCATTATTGGTAATGGTTCCTGCAGTAGCATATAGCGCGTGAGAACGAGAATAAATCTTCCCGCCTACTTGACCGTCAAACAAGATCGATAAGTTGATGTTTTTGTAACGCAAGCTGTTTAAAACACCTAGACGAAAGTCAGGTTGGTATGAGCCCGCAGATACTTTTTCTGTCGTGTGTAAAGGCAATCCATTTTCGTGGATAATTTGCCCATCAGGTCCTCGCTGGAAACCTAAACCATATAATTGACCTAAAAGTTTTCCTTCTTCAGCGACTAGTTCTAAATCTGATCCTCCTTCATCACCGGGGAAAATATCAGCGACAATAGAGTACTTACCACTTTGGATTACCTCTGGAAGAGATTCTACCACGGCTCTGTTTCGACCGTAGTTGAATTGTGTATTCCATGAAAAATCTTCTGATTCTGTCCAGTTAAATCTCGCAGCAATTTCGATTCCTTTATTGCTGATTTCTCCACCATTGGTTAGCGTGTAATCATATCCACTTGACTTCGCCACCGGCAAAGAAATAATCTGATCGAAACTATTCATCTGATACACGGTCATATCGATATTGATCTTGTTGTCAAGTAAACGAACATCCACCCCAAATTCTGTTGCTCTAGTCCGCTCATTTTTTAGATCTGGATCAGAGATGGTACTACCCGCAGTAAATACTGGCGTATTCCCATAGGCCGCTTGTGGGGTATAAGTATTCCCAAAAGAATAGGCTGGAGCACCGTTTCCTACCTCAGCATAAGAAGCTCTTACCTTTAAGAAATTGATTTTCTCGTTAAGGTTTAAGACTTCACTTAAAATAACACTTGTTGATGCAGATGGATACCCAAAGCTAAAGTTTGAATTCTCAATCCCTACTAATGGATTAACCAGTGTACTGGTCCAATCATTTCTATAGGTTAAATCTAAATAGGCCCAGTTCTTATAATCAAGGGTCACTAAACCAAAGACGCTGGCAATTTCTGCATTGGTCTTTTGAGACTCTACTAACACTCCTGAACGTGAATTCGCTAAAGTATAGACAGATGGCCCCACGCCAAAGATTTGTAATTCTGGGTTGTTGGCTACGCCAAAGTTAGCCCGTTGTGACATTAGGTTTCCTCCCAGCTTAACACTTACATCCAGCGGATTATCCTCTTCTGGACTAGGATCAAAATCAACAATCACCTCGGCATTACTTTCTCTAAAAGAAATTTCGTCTTCGCGGTAACTTCCGTTTAAGACTGCTTTTGTAGAAGGAGCTCTTCTGTATTGACGTTGTTCATCAACATAATCTACTCCATATCTAAAGCGAACCCCTAGTTTTTGGTTTACCTCATAAGAAAGTTGAAGATTAGAGACCAAACGGTTGCTTTGAAAAGCATTGGTATTTTCATTGGCAATAAACCATGGGTTGTTCACCCAAAGGTTTTCAGCATAACGCTGCTCTACCCCTTCTTTACCAGGCTGCCAGTAATCGCGTAAATCGTCGATCTCCACTTGACGTGGAAACCACAACCACCCGTACATAACAGACGAAGATTCGTCATAACCCGAGTTAGGAATATTGCTTGATTTTGAACGAACAAACATATTATTGAATTGAATCTCTATAATGGAAAGTAAAAACTAAATTCGCTCCCCCTCAAAATCGGTGATATTAATTAATCTACTTACTTTAGGAAGAGATTACTAAAAACAAACCCATGCGAAGTATTTCCTTTTTTTGTTTATGCCTAAGCTGTATGCTTTTTTTAGCGGCCTGTACTACGGTTCCACCAAAAGATCAAAACACACCTAATATTCTCTTTATTTTCGCTGATGACCAACGGGCAGATGCGCTGGGTAGTGCCCAAAACCCATACATTAAAACACCTCATATTGACGCTTTAGCCACGAATGGCATTCGCTTTGAAAATGCCTATGTGATGGGAGGTCACCATGGGGCCATTTGTGCTCCTAGCAGGGCAATGCTTCTGAGTGGAAAAAGTCTCTTTCACGTGTATGATCGTTTGGAGGGTATCGAAACGCTACCCCATTTTTTGAGTACAAAAGGATATCAAACCTTTGCCACAGGAAAGTGGCATAACGGAGCGGCTAGTTTTCAAGCAAACTTTCAAGAGGGGAGGCAGATCCTGTTGGGAGGAATGAGCGATCATTTTAAAGTTCCCGTTCGGGATTTAGATGAAAATCACAAATTGAACAACCTTCAACACAAAGGCTTTTCTACCGATATTTTCACGGAAGAAGCAATCCAGTTTCTGGATCGGTATCAAACCTCAAAAAAAGAAAACCCTTTCTTTTGCTATATCGCCTTTACCGCTCCTCACGATCCCCGCTCCCCTGCTCCAAACTATTCCAAAGCGTATGCAGATGAGGAAATTCCTATTCCAGAAAATTTTAAACCGCTACATCCCTTTCGGTTTGACAATTTTAATGTCCGCGATGAAACTCTGGCGCCTTGGCCTCGAACTCCAGAAGTCATTCAGTCATCCTTAGCGGAATACTATGCTTTGATTCAACATATTGATGACCGTGTAGGAGATTTAATCAAGCGTTTAAAGAAACACGATTTATATGACAATACCCTAATTATTTACGCTGCTGATAACGGTCTGGCACTGGGCAGTCATGGCTTGCTAGGCAAACAAAACCTCTACGAACACAGCACCAAGGTCCCGCTAATAATAAGTGGTCCAGGAATACCAAAAGCGCACACTTCAAAAGCTTTTGTCTATTTGTTTGACCTCTTTCCTACCCTGGTGGACTATCTCAAATTTGAAACTCCTGAAGGTATGGATGGAAAATCTTTGGTAAAGGTGATCAACCAAAAAGAAAAACAGGTCCGTTCCAGTTTATATACCGCCTATAGAAATACCGTAAGAGCCGTTCGTAATGCGGACTGGAAACTGATTCGCTATCCCCAAATAGATGTCACGCAACTCTATCACTTAGAAGAAGATCCGCAAGAACTAAATGATCTTTCTCAAGAGCCAGCCTACCAAACCAAAGTAGAGGAAATGTTGACACTGCTTAAGCTTCATAAAGAAGCTACCGACGATACGATCAATTTAAACCCAGCTCAAATTCAATCCAAAACCTACGATTATAAAACACTGGTCCAAAAACTGGATCCATGGCAACCCCCCTACATAATCGAAAAGTATTTTCCCAAAGGGACACAACGAAAATAAATTCTTATTCAAAACTATTTTTTGGTTGGTTCATGACTTCAAAAAATATGAAAACCGATTCGCATTGGAGGGTTTTTCTTTTACACCTTTTCTCTATACATTAGCAGTCTTATTAATCATAAATCAATTAAAATGAAAATAAAAATTATCAGTCCTTTTATCGTTTTACTTACTTTAATTTTTACGTCTTGTACACCAACTTCAAATTCTACTCCTATTACGGATTTAGCCAAAAGCTGGGTTCTATCTTCTTATGAAGGTAAAGATGCCGCTCTTAAGATGGTAACTGAAAACATGAGTGAGGATGGGCATAACGTAGGCTCACGATATATCGGATTTGGATTTAATTTCAATGCTGATGCTATGGAAAAAGAAGGAATGGTAGTCACAAATATAATCGCTGGGGGTCCTGCTTCGACTGTGCTAGAGGTTGGTGATCAATTTCTTTCGGTAAATGGCGTATTAGTAACTCCAGAATCAATTGACGATGGGAGTCTGTCTTTTAGAGGAAAACCAGGTGTGCCAGTTACGGCATCTATCATGAGAAACGGTGAGGAAATTTCAGTCACTGTGGAACGAGGGATTGTAGAACCAACCTATTCAAAAGAGCAAATCTTAAAAAACATCTCTAGTGCTGATGCAGATAGTTGGGGAGAAAATTCACTTGAAGTCGAAATACGTGAGGTAGTCACAGATGTAGCTCAAAAGATAGTTTATGTAAAAACCTGGGAGAAGTTTTTAGACGATGTTTCCGGTCTTGAAGCAGAAGCAATAACACTAATACGATTTGAATTTAATGAAGAAGGTAAAGTACGTACAGTAGGCAATATGACAGAGAATGAATTAATTTTGAGGCAAACAGGCTGGTCAATTACCAGATAAGTTAAAAAGCCCTCCCAAGTGGAGGGTTTTTCATTTACACAAAAAAAGGCAACGTAAACGTCCGATTAACCTATCACTTTTTTAGGTTTTATTTGCTTAACGATTCATAACTCGAAACATCCATTTCGCTTATTTTTAAATCGTCTAGTCCTTTTTGATCAAATGGATTCTCAATGTAGTCTTGCACGTTGTACAGGGCTATTAAAATAAAACTTACCACAATACTTATAGACAAGGAGATTATGGATTCTAAACCAAATCCAAAAGTAGATTTTTCAACAATCAATTGGGTATTGAAAAGGAATGGAGACAGATAAATGAAGATTAAACAGTAATTTCTTAAGGAAATTGGAGTGGCGTGTAATTTAACTCCTCTTAATTTTTCAGCACTTTGAAAAAGTTCATTTTTTACACGAATTAGACTGTCCTTTTCTCTTTCATTATAAATGTCTTTGTAGGAGTCTATAATTAGAAATATTTCTTTTCTTTTCTTTCTTATATTTTTATAGCTGTTTTCTTCTGACGAATTTTTTAAATAACTCACAAAGAGTTTTTGAAGCTCCAGTAAGGAAGAAAACAATTCTTCATAGTCTCTTTTTTTTGTATCGTTTACTGAATAGAAAATATTTGATAAATCAATTATTTTATTTCTAAATATAGAGAACTCATTAATGGAATCTTGTCTTCTTTGGTAGGCACTTGTAATAGAAAAAACCAAAGGGAATACAATGGCTACACTCATGATAGTGAAGTCCAATTGAAATCGGATTTGATAATAATCATATAAGAAATAAATAATGATTGTTTCTGTCAAAATGATTACCATCCTGTAATTAAATACGGATGTTAGGGAATATAAATTCATAAATTAGAGTTGTACAAAGTGAAACAGATATCCTAAAAGAAACCCAAGAAGGATTAATATGAAAGATTTTAACTTGAAGATTATTTTAAACTTTTCCCACTTGTCTGGGATATTGTTTTTGTTTTCATCTATCGCAAATCCCCCCTTGGTAGAGTAGTTTGCATACCAATAAATAAAAAACATTAAGAGTGTGAATGCTAAGACAACGTAAAAAAGAATATTCATTAGATCTAATAAAAGTGTGAAATTAATATAAAATAAGCAGTATAAAAAATTTCGCTCTTTAGTCAACCTTTTTCTGGCATCTTTAGTCCTGCTCTAGATGGATTTGGAAGCGGTAACAGGCTCCACACTGCGATACAACCCCACTTCTTCAGCATGGGAAGAAACTAACTTGATACGCTATGACCCCACCAATGGGGGAACGACTACTATTAGCGTTAGCGGTACACTTACCCCTAATGCTACTAATACCTTCTCTATAGGCACGACAAGTAATGAGTTTTCAAATGTATTTACCCAAAAAATTGAAACTGCTGAATCTGATATTGAATTTTCTACGAATAACCAGTCAATAAACCTAAAACTAGATGTCTTTGGGAACCTAACATTTAGTACTTCAACAATAACTTTTTCAGGTAGTTCAAACCTTGCTTTTGGAGATGCAACTCTAAGATCATCTAATTCAACTCTTAATACTGCATTAGGTAATAATGCCCTAACAGATTTAAGCCTAAGCGGCGAAAAAAATACTGCTGTAGGTTATAATTCGATGGGTGATACACAAGATGGTAATGAAAATACCGCAATAGGACATAATGCTTTATCACGTAATATTTCGGGGAATAATAATTTGGCTATAGGAACAAATGCAGGGTTAAACATTCGAGAAAGTCAAAATATTGTGATCGGGAGTGGTGCAAATGTAGGATCAACATCAGTAGAAAATGGTATTGCTATTGGGTATAATGCTACAGCTCCACAATCGAATTATATTCAACTTGGGACTATTAGTTCAACCTTACTTAATACTTCTGCTGTAGTTTCCGCTACTGGATTTAATACCACAGGAACAGCAACAATAACTACTTTAACAGTTGGAGATACTTCAAAATACACCTTACCCACAACACGAGGCACTGCTGGACAAGTGCTAACCGTTTCAACGACTACTTCACAATTAGTTTATGCAGACCCTTCTTCAACCTACTCGCCAACTTATATGTTAGTGAATGCAATAGGTACTCAAAATTTAAGCACGGTTAGGACAAGATTTTACATTTGGCTCTCCAGTGGCCAAAAATGGGATCTCGATCACTTCAAATAGAACATTTAATTTACCATCAGGTAAAATTTATAAACTTGTAGCGTATGTGGATGGTAAAACAAATGGGTTATCATCGGCTCTGTCATTTCAATTCGTTGATAATGCTTCAGATGTTGGGGTAAAAGGGATTTACAGTACCCCTGATGATTCTCAAGATAGATCTAATAGTATCCCTGCTACAGCAATTATAAATTGTATCTCATCAGCAACAACGGTTGTTTTAGATTTAAAATCAATTTCTGGGGGAATTGGTATAACAAATAATACATATGTTTTAATTGAAGAATTATAATAAACCTATTGAGTTACTTTAAATATTTTCTATTTGTTATTTTTTTTGTTCATTTTCAAATACACTCACAAACAAATTTGAGTGTAGGAAGTGGAGAAAACTTAACTGTCTCCAGTGGAGGAATTTTATCAATAAATAATGTAATGTTTGAACCTACTACTACTGTAAGCTTTTCTAATATAAATATTACGGAATCTACCAATAGTGCAAATACTTCAAATATTGATAACATCAATAAAGTATTACGCTCCTCTGGATCAATAAACAACTTCACCGGTCAGATAACCGTGAGCTATACTGCTGCACAATTAAATGGAATTAACGAATCGTCTTTACAACTTTCCTTCTTTGATCTTGTTTGGAATCCTTCTGTTTCGAGTGTTGTCAATACAGGATCAAAAACAGTGCGTTCCAGTTTTTCAGGGATCTCTTTTAGTGAAGTTACCTTACAAGGAACAGTTACAACTGCTCCAACCACCACACCAATAACTACCCCATCAAGTTCAGGTGGCGGAGGTGGAGGCGGTGTCACAGTAAATACCGATCGGGATGGAGACGGAATCCCCAATAGTGAAGATGCTTTCCCTGATGACCCGAATGAGTGGCTCGATACAGATGGAGATGGTATCGGTGATAATGCAGACTTAGATGATGACAATGACGGGATCAGTGACCTACATGAGGGCTTGTGTTTTACCGACCCCAAAGATCCTTTTGATGTCCCAGGGGATTATGATGCCGATGGACTTCCAAATTGTATTGACCTAGATGATGATGCTGATGGATATTCCGATGAAGATGAACTTCTATGTGGATCAAATCCTTTAGATGAAACAGCTACGCCTATAGATACTGATGGAGATTTTCTTGCCAATTGTATCGATCCAGATGATGATAATGATTTCTATTTAGATGCGGATGATGCATTCCCACTAAATGAACTCGAGTGGGTGGATACTGATGGAGATGAAATTGGTAATAATGAAGACACCGATGATGATAATGATTGCTATAGTGACACCTTAGAAGTGAGTCAAGGCAGCGACCCTCTAGATCCCTCCAGTATTCCTGCAGATGCTGATTTAGATTGCATCCCCGACGAGTTAGATCCTGACGATAATAACGATGGATATCCTGACGGCCAAGTATTAATCTCAGAATTTGTGTCTCCAAATGGTGATGGCATAAATGATACCTGGCTGGTAAAAGAAATTAATCGTTATCCCAACAATGAAGTGCGGATCTTCACTAGAAGTGGTTTTGAAGTGTTTTATACGCAAGGGTACAAAAATGATTGGTCCGGGACACGAAATGGTTCTCTATTGCCAGAAGGAAGTTATTATTATCGAATTGACATAGAGGGAAAAGGCTCCATAAAATTTGAAGGGTGGCTCTATTTATCTAGATAATGTAGGAAAGACAAAACCAATCTAAAGATAAAGGGAGTATAAGAAGTTTTGATTTTTAAAAATTAAATTCTTGAAGCTTGAGCTTGTGTACCCCTCCAAAAAATCGATTCACTACTCTAGGTGCAGGATGATAAGGATTTCCCAATTTGGTTTTGCCAATACAATAAAGAGGTAATTGGGCAGTAGTAATCCGATTTAAAATAATTTTGGCTTGTTCTTCAAGATACTTTCGATCATTTATATGATTACCCCAACAGCACAATACCATGGTAATGGAAGGGCTGGTATCATTTAGAAGTTGACTCAAGACTTTTATATTTTGCAATAACAAGGGCTTATTTTTTCGTTTGGGCAAATTTTTAGGTTGTGGTGTTCTTGCAGGACACAAGTTCATGAGCCACCAACCGTCACATCCGTTGTCTTGAGCTATTCTTTCAATAACTCTCGAAGTAGGGTCTAAAGTAGTTTCGTTTGCAGTACTCGGATTGAGTCCAATCGCCAATAGTTCTACATTTCCTTTTTTTCCCAACAAAAACCTTTTCTTAGGATCTTGTAGCGGCTGGCAGTAAATTTTACTTGAAATCATACGAGTTTCTGCTAATATTTAACTTATTTTAATTTAATTAAAATTTTGAACAGTAAATTTACTTTTCAATAAGCATTACTA
>Ga0233438_10000168_pt1 | contig 91393 bp, 78 predicted proteins | sample SI_123_September_FD_182720 | JGI IMG/M metagenome (GOLD analysis project Ga0233438, IMG submission 182720) | Seawater microbial communities from Saanich Inlet, British Columbia, Canada - SI_123_September2016_10_MG | ecosystem: Environmental > Aquatic > Marine > Inlet | place: Canada: British... | reverse complement strand
ACTTTGAAGGGTCCAGCAGATTCAACTACAGAAATTGTTTTATAATCCAGTGCAGTTTGCCCAATGCTACCAGAGCTTGTTAGGGTTCTATCCCGAACGGTAACCCCCCAAAGTAAATTCCGTTGAACTGAAGAAACGGATTGCCAATCCAAGGCAGTTTGTGGATTTGTTTGGACCAATTTACCTGCCAGAATTCTTTCAATTGTAGGTACGGTTCTAATGGGTGAGGTTGTAGGGGGAAAAGATCTGTTGGTGGATCCCGACAAAACAGTTGGGCCAAAATTAGAACGGGTAATTAAACCATCATTCAATTGTTCCCAGCAATAGTTCAATTGATCGTTGTCAGGATCTGAAGCCGTTGCTTTTAGTTCATAAGCTGTGTCCTTTGGAATACTGATGTCTTGACCTGCAGAAACTACTGGAGGTTGGTTTTCAATTTCAAGGAATGATTGACAGCTGTTCCTGGCTATGTAATCTTCAATGTTTTTTATGCTTATATAATGAAAATAAGGATCGCTGTGGTTTTGAATATTGTCGCTTTGTGTTACTCCCGCATATGCCATAATGGTTGTCCCACTTCCTGGTTCAATGTGTGTTGCTGCACTTTCAAGTTGATGGGAAAAGGTATGGTATCCTCCAAATTGATGTCCTATTTCGTGGGCTACAAAATCGAGGTCAAAATAATCATTCAAAAATTCACCTTCTCCTTTTAGATCGACAAAAGGGTGAGAAGTAAAGGCTCTTCCTTTTCTTCCGTCTACACAAACATTTCCAACACTTCCTGCATTGCCATCAGCAGCACCAAAATCAAAAAGATGGCCCAGGTCATAATTGGATTCTCCTATTACATCGGTCAATACTTCTTGTATTTCACTATTAAGATCATTTCCATAGGGGTCGGTCTCAGGGTCATCGTAAATGAGATTTAGCGCCGAAACTAATTCTAGGTGAACTCCCAAATCAGTTTCAAAAATCTGATTGATTCGATTAATTGTACTTACTACTTTTGCAAAAGCATCTTCTCTATTGGTCCCATTAGAGTCGTCTTCATCACCCCAAAAATTTGTGAATTCGGCCGTGGTAGAAACGGCTATTCTATAGGTCTTGAGACGTTGATCAGAACTTTTTTTTGATGCATTTCTTGGATTGAGTAGGGACGTGCTTTTCTTACTTTTAAATTCTTCCTCAGCATCCAACAAACAATTTAGATGCTTGAAATCGTCATAAATTTTTCCTCCTCTTTTATAGAATAAGTGTTCGCTTTGCTTACTTCCCTTTTTGGGCTGTATAAAAAATGTTCCTCGAGGAGATTGAATCATTGCATTTAATCCCATCGGTGAAACACTCCAACGAATATTGACATTTTTTCGATCCAAGCTTTTACCAATATAGGTCTTGATCTTTGGATGGGCTTTTGACAAAGCCGCCGAAATTACTTGAACTTCTTGAAGGTTAAATTTTTCAATGGCTCCTAGTTCGTTTGGCATTTCAACAATCCCTTTTCCTTCAGAAAAACGGATAACTGCTTCATCTTTTGAAATAAATGAATTCAACTGTTCTGGATCTAGAAATAAAGTTTCTATCTCATCTTGAGCAATAGGGTTTTCTAAAAAGGAAGAATGTTGTGAATTTTCTTTGAAAAAACTCAGCTCTTGCCCAAAAGAGAAAGAAGAAGTTAAAAGAAAAAATAAGAGAAATCTACTTTTCACAAAAAGAGGATAAATTTATATTTTGACTAAACATACAATAATTATACCTCAATTTTAAGTCTAAAAATCATAGTTTTGTAAAACACTTCTAAATATACCTAATTTTAGTGAAGATAGTTAAGCATATTGAAAACTACCAGGAACAAACCCCTAGTATTCTTACTATTGGTACTTTCGACGGAGTTCACGTTGGTCATCAAAAAATAATTGCAAATTTGGTTCAACAAGCCAAAGAAAAAAATCACTTATCTGTTGTGCTTACTTTTTTTCCTCATCCCAGGATGGTGTTGCAAAAAAATATTGATATCAAACTGATCGATACTCTTGAAGAAAAACAAAAAATACTTGCTTCACTCGGAGTGGATGTTTTGGTTATTCATCCCTTTTCGAAAGCATTTTCAAGATTAACCTCCTTGGAGTTTATTCGAGATTTATTGGTTAATACATTTAAAATATCCAAAGTAATTATTGGCTACGACCATCGATTTGGCAGGAATCGCGAAGCTTCGATCAAGGACATTCAGCAATATGGGGCTACTTATAGTTTTGAGGTTGAAGAAATTCCAGCTCAGGAAATTTCTTCGGTCAATGTAAGCTCTACAAAAATAAGAAATGCCCTTACTCAAGGAGATTTGAAAAAAGTAAATGTCTTCTTAAATCGTCCATATCAGCTGAGTGGGGTTGTATCAGTAGGAGCAGGGCTCGGGAGAACCATTGATTTCCCCACTGCCAACATTAAAATAAAGGAAACATACAAACTTTGTCCACCAAATGGGGTTTATTGTATTCAATCAAAAATCAACGTTAAATCCATTCAGGGAATGATGAATATTGGAATGCGTCCTACGATAGATGGTAAAACTAAAACCATAGAAGTTCACTTTTTTGAATTTAATGAAGATCTTTATGAACAATCTTTAACCATAGAAATACTTCATAAAATTAGAGAAGAACAAAAATTTGATTCCCTTGATGAACTTCAAAATCAACTTGAAAAGGATAAAAATAAATGTATTGAATTATTTGATTCCGAAAGCTTCAATCACTAACCATAAAACAATACCTTTGTAATACCCTATTAATGGATTTATGCTACAATTAAAATATCTCAGAGAAAATAAAGAAGCTGTCCTAAAAGCTTTGGAAAAAAGAAATTTCAAAGAAGTTGAACTGATCGATAATTTACTTGATTTGGATGAAAGCCGAAGAAAGACCCAAACCGAACTGGATCAACAACTTGCTGAAGCAAATAGTCTTGCCAAAGAAATAGGGGAACTGTTTAAAATTGGAGAATCTGACAAAGCACAAGAACTCAAAGAACGCTCTGGTCAATTAAAATTCAGTTCAAAAGAACTTCAAGAACTGTTGCAAGACACAGAAAATAAAATGAGTGAATTGCGTTATCAAATTCCTAACGTGCCCAAAGACAATGTTCCATCGGGAAGTTCTGAAGAGGACAATATTGAAGTTGAACGTGGTGGAAGAATACCCGAACTTTCTGAGGGAGCCCTACCGCATTGGGAATTAGCCAAAAAATATGATTTGATAGACTTTGAACTCGGTAGTAAGATTACAGGGGCTGGTTTTCCTGTTTACAAAGGAAAAGGAGCTAGATTACAACGAGCTTTGATCAATTACTTTTTAGACAAAAATGTTGCTGCTGGATATCAAGAAACTCAAGTGCCTCATCTTGTAAACGAACTTTCGGGTTATGGAACGGGACAATTACCCGATAAAGAAGGTCAAATGTATCACGTAACCGCCGATGATTTATACCTGATTCCAACAGCTGAGGTTCCTTTGACAAACATCTTTAGAGATCAACTTTTAGAAGAAAAACAATTGCCCATTTGCTTAACGGGTTACACTCCTTGTTTTCGACGAGAAGCTGGAAGTTATGGTTCTCATGTACGCGGTCTAAACCGACTGCATCAGTTTGACAAAGTAGAAATCGTTCGCCTGGAAACGCCTAAACGTTCTGAAGCAGCGCTAAAAGAAATGGTTGATCATGTGCGCGGTATTTTGAATGAAATTGAACTGCCTTTCAGAATACTAAGGCTTTGTGGGGGAGATTTAGGTTTTACCTCTGCTTTAACGTATGACTTTGAATTGTTTTCTACAGCTCAAGATAAATGGCTGGAAATCAGTTCTGTTTCTACCTTCGATGGTTTCCAATCGGAGCGGCTTAAACTTCGCTACAAAGCCAATGACGGAAGTAAACATTTGGTCCATACCTTAAACGGAAGTTCACTAGCATTACCCAGAGTTCTTGCCGGACTACTTGAGAACTGTCAAACCCCGGAAGGGATTAAAATCCCAAAAGTGCTTGTACCCTACACAGGTTTTGATATGATTTCTTAAGGTGATTTTATGTTTATATACAACGTAACCACGCATGTAGAACTCTCTATTGAATCTCAATGGATTGACTGGATGAATGTTGAATATCTTCCCAAAATGAAGAAAACAGGGAAATTCAATAAAGTTGTTTTATTTAAAGTTGTCACCGAAGAGGACATGGGAGGTGTTAGTTATGCAACCCAATACCATTGTAGCAATCGAGATGATTTTGAACGTTATCTTTCAGAAGATGCTCTAAAATTGAGAAATCTGGCTGTTGAAAAATTTGGAGAACGTATCCTTTCTTTTAATACAGAGTTGGAACAAATTACTTCCTTTTAATGAAAACTGTAAAGGCCAAGAAAAAATTAGGTCAACACTTTTTAAACGACCTCAACATTGCAAAAAAAATTACTGAGACCCTTCAATTTGAAGCATACACCAAAGTTTTAGAAATTGGCCCTGGAATGGGAGTGTTAACCCAATATCTACCTCACAAAACGGGAAAAGTTTATCTAATCGAAATTGATCGTGAGTCCGTAGCTTATTTAAAAAATAAATATCCCTTATTGGAACCCAATATTATCGAGGGAGATTTTTTGAAGTATAACCTAAAATCAGTGTTTGGAGACTCCCCTTTTGTCATTATCGGAAATTTCCCTTACAACATATCTACTCAAATTGTCTTTAAAGCCCTAGAACACCGAAATCAAATTCCTTTTTTCTCAGGGATGTTTCAAAAAGAGGTTGCTGAAAGAATTTGCGAAGCCCCTGGTACCAAAAAATATGGGATTCTTTCTGTTTTGACCCAACTATTTTATACGGCTACATACGAGTTTACAGTACCTCCAGAGGTGTTTAGCCCGTCCCCAAAAGTTGATTCTGGAGTTCTTACCCTAAAAAGAAAAGAGAATTATTCTCTTGATTGTAATGAAAAATTGCTTTTTAAAATTGTTAAAATGAGTTTTCAACAAAGAAGGAAAACCCTTCGAAATAGTTTAAAAACATTGCAACTACCAATTAATCTTAAAGAAGATAGTATCTTTGACATGCGTCCTGAAAAACTTTCAGGGGATGATTTTATAGGATTGACTCAAAAAATTGAAGATGGCAAAATTTCTTCTTGATAACGACACTTTAACGTTGATCAACTCTCTTCTTGAAAAACGTTCGGACAAGAAGTTAGTTTGTAAACTCGCCGACGTGCATTACGCTGATATTGCCGAAATTGCCGAGAGTTTATCTCTTGAAGATGCAATATACCTAATTAAGCTTTTAGACAGTGAAAAAACTGCTGATGCTTTGGCAGAAATTAACGAAGATTTCAGGGAAAAAATATTGACTCAGCTATCTGCTAAAGAAATTGCAGAGAAAATAGAAGAGTTAGATACCGATGATGCTGCCGATCTAATAGCTGAACTTCCAGAGGAACGCCAGGAAAAGGTAATGTCTCAGATTTCGGATACTGATCATTTAAAGGATATTCGAGAACTTCTTACCTATGAAGAGAATACTGCTGGTGCATTAATGGCAAAAGAATTGGTAAAGGTTCAAGAGGATTTGAGCATACTCAAATGCTTAAATGAAATGCGAGCACAAGCAGAACATGTGACCCGCGTTCATTCGATTTATGTCGTCAACAAAAAAAATAAACTGATGGGCAGGCTTTCATTGAAAGATTTGTTGACGGCGAATTCAAAAGCAAAAGTTAAGGATATTTTTATACCGAAAGTAGATTTTGTTGATGTTTATGAAGATGTGGAAGAGGTTGCCAAAATAATGTCAAAATACGATTTGGAAGCCATTCCAGTTGTAAACAATAAACACGAATTATTAGGTAGAATTACCATCGATGATATCGTCGATGTGATCAAAGAAGAAGCAGATAAAGATTATCAAATGGCAGCAGGTATTTCGAATGACGTAGAAGCAGATGATAATGTCTTTGAACTAACCAAAGCCCGTTTACCTTGGTTGTTTTTAGGATTGTTAGGTGGCTTAGGAAGTGTTTTTATTCTAAAAGATTTTGAAACAATCATGTCTCAACCGGATTTAAGAAGCTTATTTTTTTACACTCCACTAATTGCTGCAATGGCAGGAAATGTTGGGGTTCAATCTTCAGCAATTATTGTTCAAGGTATCGCAAATGACGTTGTAAAAGGCTCGCTAATCAATCGATTAATCAAAGAGGTTGGACTGAGTCTTATAAATGGGTTTTTCTTGGCCGTTGTTCTAATTATTTTTGGATGGGTAATTGATCAGGACTTCACATTAAGTCTGACTGTAGCTGGATCCATGATGGGTGTGATTATTGTTGCAGCTCTTATCGGAACTTTTGTTCCCATAATTCTAAATAAAAGAGGAATTGATCCCGCAATTGCTACCGGTCCATTCATTACCACTTCAAATGATATTTTTGGGATTTACTTTTTCTTTTATATTGCTCAAATCTTTTTAGAGTTTTAAAACGATAAAAAATGAAGGTCCTACATGTAGATAAAAACCATCCCCTTTTACTCGAGAACCTAGAAAAATCTGGATTTACCAATAAAATTGCATACGAGCAGCCAAAAAATGAAATCATCAAATCCATTGACCAATACGACGGACTAATCATCCGAAGTAGATTCCCTATCGATGCTGATTTTCTAAAATATGCAAAACGTCTAAAATTCATAGGTCGTGTTGGAGCTGGAGTAGAAAATATTGATCAGAAACTAGTAAAAAAAATGGGAATTAAACTTTTTGCGGCACCTCAAGGGAATAGCAATGCTGTTGGGGAACATGCCTTGGGTATGTTGCTTTCTTTATTCAATAAACTCAACCTTGGGGATCGAAGCATTAGAAATGGAAATTGGAATCGAGAAGAACATCGAGGAATTGAACTTGAGGGTAAAACAGTTGGAATTATTGGTTATGGAAATACGGGGAAAAGCTTTGCAAAGAAATTACAAGGTTTTGAAGTTAAAAAAGTTATTTTTCATGATCTTCTTGACCTAGGGAATGATGCGTATGCCTCCCAAGTTTCTTTAGAAGAACTAAAATCTGAAGTTGATATACTGAGTCTTCACACACCACAAACCGAATTGACCAAAGGAATTATCGATAAAAATTTTATTGATCAAATGAAGTGCAATTTCTGGCTTTTGAATACTGCTCGGGGGATTTCGGTAGTAACCGATGCTCTGGTTTATGGATTAAAAAGTGGAAAAATACTTGGCGCTGGTCTTGATGTTCTTGAGTACGAAAACAGTTCTTTTGAAAATATCTTTCATTCTCAAAAAAACAACCCTAGCTTTTCTTATTTAATTGCTGCAAAAAATGTTTTATTAAGCCCTCATGTGGCCGGCTGGTCCGTTGAAAGTCATCAAAAATTAGCTCAAATCATTTCAAATAAAATCTGTTCCAAATTTGGACATTAATTTTACAAAAAAAATGAAAAAATTATTAATTATTTGTACTGGTAATTCTTGTAGAAGTCAAATAGCCCATGGATTTATGGAATCTTTTGGAGCAGGGAAATTAGAGGTTTACAGTGCCGGTATTGAAACTCATGGTGTAAATCCAAGGGCGATCAAAACCATGAAAGAAATTGGGATAGATCTTTCAAAAAATAAGTCTAATCTGATTTCAGATTACGAAAAAATTACTTTTGATTTTATTCTTACAGTTTGTGACCATGCGGCTGAAAACTGCCCAATATTTACTGGAAAAACATTACAAAAGTTTCATAATAATTTTACTGATCCTTCTAAATTAAAAGGTACAGTGGAAGAAATAGAAGCTGCATTTAAAGCAACTCGAGAAGAAATCAAACATTATTGCGAGAAATTTGTTGAACGATACTTAGCTGAGTAAATCATCTTTCAACAACATATTGAATGGTTTCTTGAGCCCGCTGTTCAAGTAATATTTTTTCTTTTTGATTTTCAATGGAAGCTAATGCTTTCGCATCAAAATGTCTAACGGTATGCAAGTCAACATTTTCAAAGACAGTTACCTTAAATTTAGATCGTAGATTTTTAAGTAACTCTTCTAGTCGGTTGTATTTATTGTTGACACACACCGAAAAACTAATTGCTGAATTTTGAATCAAATCAACACGCATTTGATGTCGATACAGAAGAGCAAAAATCTCACTAATATTATCCTCTACTATAAAAGAAAAATCCAAGGAAGATAATCGAATTAAGACTTGTTTGGGTTTTAAAATGTAACAAGGAATGTAGGGCTCAAGTGTTTTTCCTTTGGAAACAGATGTTCCCGCTCCTTCAGGATTAATAAACGATCGAACATAAAGAGGGATTTCTTTTCTTTGAAGGGGTTGTAAGGTTTTTGGGTGTATTACTGATGCTCCGTAAAAAGCCAATTCAATAGCCTCGGCATAAGAAATTTGATTCAATAACTGGGTGTTTTCAAAGACTCTGGGGTCTCCATTTAAAACCCCAGGAACATCTTTCCATATGGTTACAGACTCTGCATTTAGTACATATGCAAATATCGCAGCTGTGTAATCTGACCCCTCTCTCCCTAAAGTGGTCGTAAAATTGTTTTGATCACTGGCTATAAAACCTTGAGAAATAAAAACAACATCTTTCGAAATCTGCTCATTAATTTCTTTTTGGGTTTGTTCCCAGTCTAGATTTGCATCCCTGTAATATGAATCTGTTTTGACACATTTACGGGCATCAATCCATTTCGATTTAATTCCAACATAATTCAAATAAGAGTTTATGATATGGGTTGAAAGCAATTCACCGAAACCCACGACTTGATCATATACAAAACTATAGTTCGTAGCTTTGTTATGTTTTAAAAAGGTTTTGAGTTCCTCAATCAACTCACTTACTTTAGCTTTTATCGCCATAGACTCTGAGCTCAACAATTCATCTACAACATCCAAATGAAACCGTTTCAATTCTAATATTGAAATGGAAAGTTGCTTTGTGTTATTAAAATAATGGTCGACTACAAGTTCAAGTGCATTGGTTATTTTACCCATAGCCGAAACAATGACTACAGTATCTTTGTACCCTACTTGATTAAGAACTTTTGCAACATTTTTTACACCATCGGCATCTTTAACAGAGGCTCCTCCAAACTTAAATACTTTCATTTTCAATTATCTACAGGGATGTTTTAACGTAAGCTTCTATAGCTTTTTCGTCCATTTGCACAGTACGCCAATCATCTAATACTGTCGCACCACTTTTCTTATAAAAATCTATTGCATGAGTATTCCAATCCAAAACAACCCACTCGATTCTTCTTACTTTTTTTTCAACAGCAAATTTAATGAAACTGGAATATAATTCTTTCCCATAATTTTTTCCTCGATGTCTTTGAGTTACTATCAAATCTTCGAGGTGATAAGTTGGACCTTTCCAGGTAGAATAGCGAGGATAAAAAAGAGCCATTCCTAAAATTTCTTTTTCTTCTTCTGCTACTAAGCAATGAAATATTGGACTGCTTCCAAACCCATCTCTTAGAAGGTCATCTACAGTAATAACAACGGCATCTGGTTCATTTTCAAAGTCGGCTAATTCTTGTATTAACTTCAAAACTGACGGCATGTCCTCTTTCAGAGCTAAACGTATCATTAATTTCGTTTTATAATGTAAAAATAAGTGTTCTGTACATCTCTTTGAAATTTATAATTGATTATCACATTTTATAGTGTTAATGTGAAAAAAAATGATCTATGCCCACCAAGATTCTATTGCTCCCAAAAACGCAACTGGGTTTTCTGCATGGAGCCAATGTCCCGCTTTTTTTATGTCTTTAAGAGTATAATTTGGGAAATGATGTTTTAAAGTCAATTGATCTCCGTCGATAATATAATCAGATTGTAATCCTCTCAAAAATAAAACAGAACCATTATACTTTTGATTAGGTTCTAAACCTAAGCCAATTTTTTCTCCAACTTGTTTTAGGACTTCTATGTTGATTCGAAGCCCTAAAACTCCTTTTTCTACCCAATAAAGGTTTTTCATTAAAAATTGACGAACCTCAACTTCTGATACATAGTGCATAAGAGCTTGATTAACAGACCCTCGGGTTTTGAGTTTAGAAAAATCTAAAGAAGCAAGTCCGTTTAAAATTTGTTGATGATGAGAAGGATAAGATTTGGGACCTATATCTGCTATTATCAATTGTTTGACCCTTTCAGGATACTGTATTGCAAAAGTCATCGCTGTTTTACCTCCCATAGAGTGACCTAAAAAAGTACATTTTTCTATGGATTTATGATCCAAATATACTTTCAAATCTTCCGCCATTATTGAATAATCAAATTCTGAAGACCAAAAACTCTTTCCATGATTTCTTTGATCGATCAAATGCACACACCAACCCAAATCAGCCCAGTGTTTTGCATGTGTTTTCCAATTATTACCCATCCCCAAAAAACCGTGTAATACAATTAGATGACGATCAGTGTTACCAAGTATTAAACTATTTAAGTGTTTCATTTAGCAAGGCGTTGAAGATACATTGGGATTACATTTTCAAATCCAAGGTACAACGATTCGCAAACAAGTGCATGCCCAATAGAAACCTCTAGTAGCTTGGGTGTGTTTTTAACAAAATACTCTGTATTATCAAGATTTAAATCATGACCGGCATTAATTCCAATACCCAACTCATTGGCTCTTTCTGCGGCTTTTACATAAGGTGCTATCGCTTTTTCGGGGTTTTTAATAAACTCATTTGCATAAGCTTCGGTGTATAATTCAATTCTATCGGTGCCAGTAGCAAAAGCTCCTTCGATCATTTTGATGTTTGGGTCAACAAAAATTGAGGTTCTTATTCCCAACTCTTTAAATTGATGAATCGTATTTTTTAAAAAATCGCTATGCTTATGAGTATCCCAGCCCGCATTTGAAGTAAGTGCATCAATTGTATCAGGAACCAAGGTTACTTGAGTGGGCTTTATGTCCATAACCAGTTTCATAAACTCTGGGATTGGATTTCCTTCAATATTATATTCCGTATGTACTATTTTAGGTAGTGCATAAGCGTCTTCATATCGAATATGTCTTTGGTCAGGACGAGGATGAACCGTAATTCCTTCTGCTCCAAAAGACTGTAAATCGGATGCTACTTTTAGTAGATTGGGTACATTGCCTCCTCTTGAATTTCGGAGAGTAGCAACTTTATTGATATTAACACTAAGTTTGGTCATTCTTTTTTTGGTAAAATTACAAACTTCCCGTTCCTAATCCCAAGAGTTTTTAAGAGAAAAGGGGGCTCCTAAATTAAAAAGAATGTACAACATAAGTTTTTGTACTTTTGATATAAATTTAAAGGTATGAAGATTGCGGTTATTTGTCCGTTTCAAAATGAACTTTCGAGGGGATATACCCAAGGGGTTGTGGAACATTTACTTGAACGAAAAGTAACTGTCTTGGTTGATTCCAAAATGGTAAATTTTTTGAAGGATACTGATATGATTTCATATGTATCCGTTTTTGAATCCTTACCTAAAAATACTGATTTTTTGTTTTGTATCGGGGGTGATGGCTCTATACTCCAGGCAATAATTACGGTTAAAGACAGCAAGGTGCCTATACTTGGAATCAACACTGGAAGATTAGGGTTTTTGACTAGTCTCCAAAAAGAATCACTCAATATTGGGCTAAAACAATTGTGGGAAAATAATTATACCCTTATCGACAGGGATCTTTTAGAGGTTAAACTCCCTAACTCAAATGAAGTTGTGGATTCTTTTCCCTATGCCTTGAATGAAATTACAGTTAGTCGAAAAAATACAGCTTCTTTGATTAGTATCGATACCCGCCTCAACAGTAAAAGCTTGACTACATATTGGGCCGATGGCTTAATTATTTCTACACCTACAGGGTCAACAGGATATTCCTTGAGTAGTGGAGGGCCTATAATGTCCCCCCAAACTGCTAGTTTTGTTCTTACTCCAATTGCTCCTCATAATCTTAATATCCGTCCACTCATTGTCCCCAATTCTACAGTGGTTGAGCTTAAAGTAACTGGACGTGGGCAAGACCATTTACTTACCTTGGATTCGAGAATAATATCCCTAAATCAAGAAACCAAAATTCTTGTCAAAAAAGCCCCTTTTTCGATAGCTACAGTAGAATTAAACGACAATGCTTTTTTCAAAACTTTACAAGACAAACTTTTTTGGGGCCTGGACACAAGAAATTAGGCAATAATTCAGTCAAAATTCAGTTTAGAGTAATGGAACTTCCTTTTGGATGGAAGACCACGTAAATACTAGAATTTCCCAAATTCTGATGAAAAAAATTTTGATCTTATGCTTTTTATTATGCATTCCCTTTATTTCTGCAGCTCAAATGCATGAAGTAGGCTTTTTTCTTGGGGGTAGCAACCTAATTGGTGATGTTGGATCTAGAAAATTTATTAACACTAAATCCCCAGCTTTTGGGCTTATCTATAAATATAACATTACAACTCGATATTCTTTGCGTGGAAGTTTTTCTTACTCAAAATTAGTTAACAGGAATTTTTTTTCAGACGAACCCAATCGACTTTTATCCTTTATCAGTGCAGAAAATCAAATAACTGAATTCTCTGCTGGTATTGAGTTTAATTTTTTTGATTTCAATTTACATGATTATGACAATCACATTTCTCCATATGTGTATGTTGGTATAAACTATTTTAGCTACAATTTGTTTTACATAAATAAAAATAGTCCTAATGACTTGGTTGAATATGACAAAGAATTAGAATTTTCTATTCCCTTGACAGTTGGAGCAAAAGCTAAACTCAATCAAAAAGTAATTCTTGGATTTGAAATTGGAGCACGTTATTCCTTTACTGACAACCTTGATGGAAGTAATCCAATTGGACAATTTGAAAATAATCCAAATTTAAAACACGGTGCACTATATAATAATGACTGGTATGTTTTTACTGGTATTACATTAAGTTTTACCTTTGGAAGATTACCGTGTTATTGTAAAGAAAAATAATGATTCATAAACCATCAAACATACCAAACCACATTGCTATTATTATGGACGGCAATGGGCGTTGGGCAAAATCTAAAGGGAAAAACAGATTATTCGGCCATAGGAATGGTGTAAAAGCTGTTCAAAAAACTGTCGAAGAATCTACTCGATTAGGAGTAAAATACTTAACTCTTTATGCTTTTTCTACTGAAAATTGGAAAAGACCTCAAAAAGAAATAAACACCCTAATGAGCTTGTTAGTCAAATCGTTAAAGAAAGAGCTTAATCAAATACTCGAAAACGATATCCGGCTTAATTCAATTGGAAATCTAAGTAAACTACCCGTGTCGGTTCAAAAGGAATTAAACCAAACCATTGAGAAGACCAAAAAGAATTCAAGAATGACGCTAACCCTAGCATTAAACTATGGTGGTAAAGAAGAACTTACCCATGCCTTTAAAGAGATTGCATCTAAAGTTAAAAATAATATAATTTCTCCCGAAAATGTTGATGAAACCATAATAAATAAGCATCTTTACACGCAAAATTTACCAGATGTAGATTTATTAATTCGAACAAGTGGTGAACAAAGAATTAGCAATTTTTTGTTATGGAAAATAGCTTATGCAGAACTCTATTTTTTAGACATCCTTTGGCCAGAATTTAATGAAACACATTTACATTTAGCAATAGATAATTACCAAAACCGAGAACGTAGATTTGGAAAAACCAGTGAACAACTCAATACATAAGCCTCTTTATAAAAACTTACTATTCTTTTTGTGTGTGATGGGGATGCTCTTGAGTGGTGTTTCTATAAATGCGCAAACCCCCTCGCCAAGTGCATATAAGGCTTCAAAAAAATACATAATTGATTCCATTATAGTTACTGGACTCAAAAGTTATGAGGACAAAACTGTAATATCATACAGTGGTCTTCGAAAGGGTCAATCCATTCAAGTTCCTGGTGAGGAAATTAGCAATGTGATTCAAAAGCTTTGGAATCTTGAACTTTTTAGTAACATTAATTTCTACACAGCAGGGGTAAATGGGAATCTAATTACCTTAGAAATTGAGATCGAAGAATTACCCACATTGTCAGATGTAAAAATTGTTGGAATTAAAAAATCAAAAGCTCAGAACATAATCAAAGACACTGAATTGACTAAAGGCAAAAAGCTTTCTGAGAGTTTTTTGACCAATACCAAAAACTACATCATCAATAAATATAAGAAAGAAGGCTTTTTGAATGCCAAAGTGGTCCTAAATACTATCCCCGACTCAACAACCCAAAATTTATTAAAAATGGTTGTTAATATTGATCGAGGAAAACGCGTAAAAATTAAATCAATAGATTTCGAAGGTGTTGAGAAGTTTAGTGCTAAAAAACTAGCTTCAAAATTCAAAAACACCAAAAAGAAAAACGTTGTTCGCTTTTGGAAAAAATCAAAATTTATCCGTGATGATTACCAAGAGGATTTGGCTTCTTTAATTGATTTTTATAAAGAAAAAGGATATCGAGATGCCCGTATTTTAAGTGATACAATCATCGATAAAGATAAAAGTGAGCTTGAAATTAAACTCTCTATTGAAGAAGGAAACCGTTATTATTTTGGAGATATTAAATATCTGGGTAATGCGGCTTATACAGATCGAATTCTTTCTTCGGTTCTCGGGATAAAAAAAGGAGATACTTACAACGGAATTCTTTTGAAAGAGAGAATAGCCGATGACTCTAAACCTGATGGAAATGACATTACTAACTTGTATCAAAACAATGGGTATCTTTTTTCTAACATCAATGCAGTTGAAGTCAGTGCGGAAAATGATACCATTAATTTCGAGATTCGAATTACTGAAGGGAAATTAGCTTCTTTCAATAAAATTACTGTTGTTGGAAACGACAAAACTAACGACCATGTAATTTTCAGAGAGTTAAGGACAAAACCAGGAGAATTGTACAGCAAAGATAAGGTTGTGCGTACTGTTCGTGAATTAGGCCAATTGGGTTTTTTTGATGCAGAGCAAATCAATCCTGATTTTAAAAATGTAGATCCCAATGCAGGTACTGTAGATATTGAATTTGGGTTAGTAGAATCTGGTGCAAGTCAAATTGAACTTCAAGGTGGTTATGGAGGAGGTGGCTTTATTGGAACACTGGGTCTTTCCTTTAATAATTTCTCCGTGCGAAATATTTTTGACAAGTCTTCGTATAGACCCGTTCCCTCTGGTGATGGTCAATCATTGAGTCTTCGATTACAAGCAAGTCAATTTTATAATACATATAGCTTTTCATTTTCAGAGCCTTGGTTAGGGGGTCAGCAGCCCGTTCAGTTTTCTACATCGATTTCTAGAACCAATCAATATCGATATGACTTTTTTACCCAAAGAGCAGATAGAAGCCAATCTTTTGAGATTAGTAGTCTAACCTTGGGGATTGCAAAAAGACTTAGAGTTCCCGATGACTACTTTACACTTTCTCAAGCAATCTCATTCCAATATTATAATCTTCAAAATTATTTTACTGGACTATTTACCTTTGGAAACGGGAATTCAAATAATATAGCCTACACCATTTCGTTATCTCGAAATAATACTGCCGTAAATCCGATTTTCCCAACCAGTGGATCAAGTTTTATTATCAGCGGAAAGTTTACTCCTCCATTTAGTTTGTTTAGTGACACAGATTTTGGAAATCTTCAAAACCTACCAGAATACAAAAGACTAGACACAACAACAGGTGAACTGGTGGTGGATCAAGCCAAGATCGATCAAGAAAAATTTAAATGGCTTGAATTTTATAAAATTAAATTCAATGGAACTTGGTACTCAAGAATCATAGGAAAACTTATCTTAAAAACTCAAGCAGACTTTGGTTTCTTAGGAACATACAATAAAGATCGAGGAGCAATTCCCTTTGAACGCTTTTTCCTTGGAGGTGATGGAATGGCAAATTACTCATTAGATGGTAGAGAAACCATTGCATTGAGAGGATATGATAACCAATCCTTATCATCTAGAGATGGATCGACTATTTACAATAAGTTTTCATTAGAACTACGATATCCGATAACCCTAAAACCTAGTGCGTCAATTTTTGCCCTCAGTTTTTTAGAGGCGGGTAATGGATACAATAGTTTTGGTGATTTTAACCCCTTTAACTCTAAGCGATCCGCTGGAGCTGGGATACGAATTTTCATGCCTGCCTTTGGCCTTTTAGGAATCGATTTTGGGTATGGGTTCGACGCTGCTAATTCTCAAGAAACAGGCGCCCATGGATGGGAGACACACTTCATAATTGGACAACAATTTTAAAAATGATAAAACGAATAACATTTTTACTTTTAATTACTATTTTTTCTGCTCAAATAAGTTCAGCACAACGGGGAGTTCGGATTGGTTATATCGACATGGATGTTATTTTAGAAAGTGTTGATGAATACAAAACGGCTAATCTACTTTTAGATAAAAAGGTTGAAAATTGGAAAAAAGAAATTGAATTACAAAGACTTCAATTAAAAAAATTAGAGGATGCACTTAATGCTGAAAAAGCACTGCTTACTCCTAACTTAATATCTGATCGTCAAATAGAAATTAATGACTTTGCTTCAGATATCGTGAATTTTCAAACTCAAAAATTTGGGTCAAGAGGAGAATTAATCCAACAGAAATCCAAACTTTTGAAACCCATACAAGATCGAGTGCTCAGAATAGTAAGAGAAATAGCTCAAGAAAGAAAATACGACTTCATTTTTGACAGATCTTCAGACTTGGTTATGTTGTATTCCGCAAAAAATTACGATATTAGTGACCTCGTTTTAAGAAAAATAAATGCTCAAAACAGAATTGATGATAGAAAAGAACAACTCAAAAAAAGAGAAGAACAAATTAAAAAACTGAAAAACTAATATACGCTCAAATAAATTCAAAGAAAATGAAAAATTTAAAAACACTATTACTAGCTACCTTAATGACTGCGTTACCAATGACTTTAACTTATGCACAGTCTAAAATCGCTCATATTGACACTCAAAAGTTGATCAGTGAAATGCCTGAGGTTATTGCTGCTCAAAAACAAATCAAAGCAGTTGAAGAAACTTACACTAAAGAAATTGAAAATACTTACAAAGAATTTCAAACAAAAGCACAGTCGTATTCTGCAGATGCAGCTAACCAAACTGATGTAACTAATCAAGCACGTCAAACGGAGTTAGAAAGTATGCAACAAAACATTCAAAAATACCGTGAAACAGCTGCACAAGATTTGCAAAAAAAACAAGGTGAAATGATGCGTCCTTTGTATGAAAAAGCAAGAGCTGCTATCGAAAAAATAGCTTCTGCTCAGGGTTTTGATTATGTTCTTGATGCAAGTGCGGGGGGAAGTGTTATCATGGCAAAAGGAAAAGATTTAATGGCTGATGTAAAATCTGAACTAGGATTTTAAAAAAGTTGTTTTCTAAATTCTAATTTAAAACTGCCTTATCAAAGATAAGGCAGTTTTTTTTCTATGAAAATAAAGCAAAATACTTGTCTCGGGGTATTTGACTCAGGAGTTGGAGGACTAACGATACTTTCTTCTCTGAAATCGATGTTGCCTCAAGAACAGTTTATTTATGTTTCTGATGATGCCAATGCTCCTTACGGGAAGAAATCAAAAGAAGAAATCTCTGAGCGTTGCTTTCAAATTGTAGATTTTCTTATCTCTAGAGGATGTAAACTTGTGGTTGTGGCATGTAATACGGCTACAACTAATGCTATAGATGCATTAAGAACTCGGTATGATATACCTTTTATAGGAATTGAACCTGCTATAAAACCAGCTGCTTTAAATAGTAAAACAAAAGTTATTGGAGTTCTGGCTACACGAGGTACATTGAGTAGTCGATTGTTTGCTCAAACAAGTAATACCTTTACCCAAAATGTAAATGTTATTGAACAAATTGGAGATGGATTAGTTGAGGCTATAGAAAAGGGTGAAATAATGAATTCTAAACTTGTTGATTTATTAAATTCATATATAAAGCCAATGCTTGGTCAAAATCTAGACATCCTCGTGTTAGGATGCACTCATTACACTTTTCTTATCCCTTTACTTCAAATTATTTTACCAAAAAACATTCAAATTATAGACAGTGCTGATGCAGTTGCAAAACAAACCTTAAGGGTTTTAAAAAAAGAAAAATTGTTGTCTTCAAAAAATTTAGATAAAACCGTAAAATATTTCAGTTCTTCAACAAAATCAACCTTATCGAACTTTATATCCGAAAAAATAAAGGTGGTAAACTTTTGATTAATCAGACTTAAACCAACCGGAATATATCAAATAATTTTGGGCTATTCTTTCAATTTCACCTTTTTGAAGTTTTGGGTCGATATCTTTAATTTTTCGTGCAGGAATTCCAGCAAAAATAGATCCTTTTGGAACATGCGTGTTTTGTTTTACAACACTCCCAGCTGCAATGATGGAATTCGATTCTACCACAGCATTATCCATAATAATACTGCCCATTCCAACCAAAACATGATCATTGAGAGTACATCCATGAATGATAGCATTATGCCCTATGGAAACATCATTCCCTATGGTTGTTTTTGATTTTTTGTAAGTAGCGTGAATAACTGCCCCGTCCTGAATATTCACCCTATTCCCTATGCGGATTGAATTAACATCTCCCCTAATCACAGCTTGATACCATACAGAACATTGGTCCCCCAAAATTAGATCTCCTATGAGAGTTGCGTTTTCTGCAATAAAGCAATCTGAGCCACATTGAGGTGTAAACCCACGAACTGTTTTGATGAGCATTGTACTACTTTTTTTCGAATATACTACTTTCAACAAAACGAAACCCAATAATTTTTATTAAGAAATAAGAGAATTTAGTATTTTTACAAAAAATTTACAATGACTACATTTTCTGTTTCTGCTTCTTTAACTGAAGATCAAACTATTGCGCGATTCGAAATAACACCAACATTACAAATCGTTCAAACTTATCAATACAACAATATAGATGAAGCAAAAGATGCCCCTCTGGCGCAACAAATGTTTTATTTACCTTTTGTAAAATCAGTGGTTCTAAAAAAAGAGGCTATAGAAATCATGCGTTTCGATATCTTGGAATGGGAAGAGGTGTTAGATGATGTTTCACTTGAAATTGAAAACTTTCTCAACTCAGGAAGCGTTGCAATAAATGAAACCCAAGCATCAAAAAAAAATCCCATTACAGTTTATGCAGAAAGTACACCCAACCCTTCAGTAATGAAATTTGTTGCGAACAAAAAATTAGTAGATCAAATTTATGAGTTTAAGGATATTGATGAAACTTCGAATGCTCCCCTTGCTCAAAAGCTTTTTCATTTTCCTTTTGTAAAAGAGGTTTTTATGGATACCAATTACATTTCGATTACCAAATTTGATGTTTCTAAATGGGATGAAATCGTCATGGAAATTCGAGAGTTCCTTCGTTCTTTCTTGGAAGAAGGAAATGAAATTACAACTGCAGTAAAAGAAATATTAAATACAAAAACTGCTGAAAAACTTGAGGTAGAATTAGACGAAACTTCTCAGCAAATCATAGGAATTATTGAAGATTATATCAAGCCTGCTGTTGCAGCTGATGGAGGAAATATCCTTTTTGATTCATACAATGCTGAAAATAAAAACGTGCAAGTAATCCTGCAAGGAGCCTGTAGTGGTTGTCCATCCTCTACTTTTACTCTAAAAAATGGAATTGAAAATATGCTCAAAGAAATGCTCCCCGGAAAAATTTCATCTGTTAATGCAATCAATGGGTAAGTATTGTGAAATCAAAAAAGCATACAAATGCCTTAATTGATGAACTGAGTGCTTATCTACTTCAACATGCCCATAATCCTGTTCAATGGTTTCCATGGGATCAAAAATATCTTGATCGTGCCAAAGAAGAGGGAAAGTTACTTTTAATTAGTATTGGTTATGCTTCATGTCATTGGTGTCATGTAATGGAACATGAGTGCTTCGAAGACGAGGAGGTTGCTGCTTTGATGAATTCTAATTTCATAAACATGAAAGTTGATCGAGAAGAGCGTCCTGATGTAGATCAAGTTTATATGAATGCGCTTCAAATAATTACCGGGCAAGGAGGATGGCCGCTAAATATAATTGCTTTACCGGATGGAAGACCCATTTGGGGAGGAACCTATTTTCCAAAAAAGCGTTGGATGGAAGTCCTTTCTCAAATTTATTCCTTATCCAAGGAAAATCCTGAAAAAGTAATTCAATATGCTGATGAATTGGAAAAGGGTTTAGCTCATTTTGAGTTCAATGAAACCGATGAAAATGAATTCAAATGGGGTGAAATTAGGATGAGTTTGGATAAAATTCTATCAAAAAGAGATCTAAAAAACGGAGGGCTCCTTGGTGCTCCAAAGTTTATGATGCCTACTTTACTTCGATTCATTCAATACGGAGGATTACTATGTAATAATCAAGAGGCATTAAATCATTTTCATTTATCCCTGGAGAAAATGGCATTAGGTGGTATTTTTGATGCTATTGGTGGAGGTTTTTCCCGCTATGCAGTAGATTCTGAATGGCACATACCTCATTTTGAAAAAATGGGTTATGACAATGGTCAACTACTTTCTCTCTACGCTCAAGCGTATCGAGAAAAACCACTTCAACTCTATCGAGAAACGGTCGAAAAAACCATTCGCTTTTTGTCAGATAATCTACTTTCTCCCGAAGGGGGTTTCTATGCTGCTTTAGATGCGGACAGTATTGATGAGAATGGAGTACTAGTTGAGGGTGCTTTTTATGTTTGGCAGCAACATGAAATAAAAGAACTTTTCCCGAATGAACATGAGCTTGTATCAGATTATTATTCCATTAATGAAAGTGGATATTGGGAAGATGGTAATCATGTTTTAAGAAGACTTGATACAGATGAAAAGTTTGGAGAAAAACATAAAATTTATCTATCCGAGTTGAAAACTAAAGTTCTTAAATGGGATGCTATTCTTTTGATGAAAAGAAAAGAAAGAATACTTCCCAGACTTGACGATAAAGTTATCTGTTCTTGGAATGCTATACTTACTTCGGGTCTTTTGGAGTCCTATGTTAGTTTTAAAAATGAGTCATATTTGGATCTCGCCGCAAAAAGTATCAGATTTATTGAACAGAATTTTATTTCTAATTCAGGAACTTTAAAAAGAATTTCCAAAAAAGGGGTAAATAAAATAGATGCTTTTTTGGAGGATTATTCAGATGTTATAAAAATGTACATTGATGCCTATGAAATCTTGTTTGATGAACATTACCTCAACCAAGCAGATAAATTAGCAGCGGTCTGTTTGACTGAGTTTGAAGACCAAAATAGTCCACTTTTATTTTTCAGTTCAACTTCAGATTTGGTCCTTAGAACAAAAGAAACTTCTGATAATGTCATCCCTTCTTCCAATGCAATTATGGCAGAAAATCTGATTCGTTTATCAAACCACTTGATTAAACCTGAATACATAAGCAGATCCAGAGCAATGTTGGCTTCATGTAAATCTGAGATCCAATCCTATCCAGGAAATTACAGTTATTGGTTGACAGTAGCTTTAAGATTATTAAACCCAGGTTATGAAGTTGTTGCTGTTGGACCAAATTCAAAAAATAATCTCAGAGAGATTAGAAACACTCAGTTCTCTCTGAATTGCAGTTGGGCGGCAGCTGAGGAATCTGACTTACCACTCTTTCAAAATAGAATATCAAAAAAAAAGACCTTATATTATTTGTGTAAAAATAATCATTGTGAACTACCATTAGAATCTATTGAAGAAGTAAAAGAAAAGCTTAGGCTTTTAAATTAAGATTTTCGAGGATTTGTGTAAAAGTCTTTCAGGTAAAATGGCTCAAAATATGCTATATCCTCAAATTGTTTTGCTCCGAATTTATCGGTAGCTATGACAACCATATGCTGGGCAGAAGGTTCTTTTAATGAATCAACAAAATATGTGTTTTCTTCTGGGATAATACCTTTACACTTATTTGAACCATTACCAAATAAAACCAAACGACCTTGATTTCGAACCTCTTTAAAAGAGTCACTGGTTATTATTTCTGCCCGCGTAGGATATATCACTTCTTTTTTTGTATTCAACACCATGGTAAAAACTTCCATTCTTCTGGCATCAAACATTGGAATTAATAAATCGGAAGTTTCTGGAGTGTAAGCGGCTGCAAGAACTTCTAAGCTGTTTATCGAGATTAATGGAATACTATGAGCATAACATAATCCTTTTGCTGAAGAAACTCCAATTCTAAGTCCTGTATATGAACCTGGACCCTTACTCACTGAAACTCCAGACAATTGAAAAGGTTTGATACTAGCTTGATTAAGTAGCTGATTTATGAAACAATGCAAATGATCACTGTGGCGAAAATCTGCTTCATTATTCTCGATACAGTGAAGAAGATTTCCATTTTCCGATAAAGCTACCGAACAATTTGTTGTAGCAGTTTCAATATGAAGAAGATAAGCCATGTAACAAAATTAAGAAGAACTGACTTCTAAATTTCAAGTTTTAGTCCAAAATAAAATTCAAGAATTTTAAGTTTAAAGATGTAATCAAATTTTGAACGTAATTCGTCTGATACTGATGCTTCATACCTTTGCTTTATTTGAGTGAATTCAAAAGAATTCATAACTCCAGCATCAAATCTTTTAGTAGCATTATTATAAGCATCTCCTCTAGCAATAACAGTTTTTTGAGCAGCTTTATAAAAGTTGTATGCTCCTAACGCATCATTATATGCTTGATTTACGTCACTCTCTAAGTTTAATTTTTGTTGCTCAAATGTGTTTTGGGAACGCAACAAGTTAACTTTACTACGTTTTAGATTGTTCTTAGACAAAAGTCCATTTAGAATTGGTATTCTCAATTGAACTCCAAAATTATGTCCTTCATTCATTTGAAATTGATTCCAAAAAGAATCTGGTCCAACTACTCTTCTTTGCTCAACGTTTGTATTAACTGCCTCACCTGTTGCAGCTACATAACCAATCGGAGTTTCTTCAAACACACCTGTTCTTTCAATACCATCGCTGTATGAAATCCTTGTACTGTAGCTATAAAATGCGGAAAGAGAGGGTTGAAGGGCAGCCTTTGCGATTTCAATATCTGTCTTTGAAATTTCCAAATTGGTTAAAGAAAACTTGATGTCGTTTCTGTGAGTCAAAGCTTTTTCAAAAATTTCTTTAGGAGTTTCCTCTAATATCGAAGGAAAAGGGATATCAAAATTTTCAACGGCAACGTCAAAATTGTCATAGTCGGTTATTAGTAAAAGTTGAGCAAGGTTAATCTTTGCAATACGTAAATTATTTTCAGCTTGAATTACTGCTTGTTCTTGTGAAGCGATAGTGGCTTCAAGTTCAAAAACATTTGCAATAGTTAAAACTCCAGCGCTTATTAAAACATTGGTTCGCTCCAATTCTTTTTTAGAAACTTCAAGTTGACTTTTTTGAACCTCTAAAAATTCTTTGTTAAACATCACTTGGAGATAAGAGTTTGCAATCAAGATAGATGTGTTCTCAGTTATGTTTGCAATGTTATACTGTTGTGCAATTATAGCAAGATTTGACCTGTGAAGTCGTTTAACATTCTGTAATCCTTTATAAATATCAACTCCCATATTAAACCCTAAAGAGGAGAATTGTGTGGTAACATTCTCTAGTAATCCGGTAGTAATATTTTGGTTCAAACCAATATTCCAAGAGTGACTGCTGTTTGCATTGACACTCGGCAAAAAGCTACCAAATGCATTTTTTTTATCTATTTCAGCGTTAACTAAATCCAATTCAGATTGCTTAATACTTATATTTTTTTCTATGGCTAATTCTATACAATCCTGTAAGGTGAGTATTTGACTTTGGGCATAAAAAGAAACACAGAATAAGGCAACTAATGAAGTATATTTTAATCTCATAATAAAGTAGGAATTAGGCTTAGTTATCGTTTAAAGTTTCTTCGTCTTCTTTCTTCTCTTCTTCCGTTTTGTTCCAAACCTTGATATTATCCTCAATGGTTATCCCTGAAAGTATTTCAACATTAATTCCATCAGAAATACCTGTTTCAATGTCTTTGCGTTCAAATTCCTGTTCTTTAATTAGAACTTGAACATAGGGCTTATCAGTTTTTTTGTCAAACTGCAATAAAGCCTCAGGTATTGCTAAAACACTATCCTTACTTTCAAGTATGAATGAGGCATTAGCACTATAGCCTGCTCGAATAAAAAAGTCATTATCCAAGTATACATCACCTTCAATTTTGAACTGAACTGCACCTTGTTCTTCATTTCCTTTTGGAGCAATAAACTTTAGATTGGCCTCAAATTCTTTATCTTCAATTGCCCCTAGGTTAACTATAAGAGGCATCCCTATTTTCAATTTTCCTACTTCTGCTTCATCCACTTTTCCTTCAAAGATCATTTTATTTAAATCAGCAATGACTGCAATAGTTGTTCCGTTATTAAACGTATTGCTCTCAACAACTTGATCACCTTCTTTTATTGGCATTTCTAAAACGGTTCCAGCAACAGTTGCTCTGATATTTGTATTTGCTGTTGCAGATCCACCAGCAGATCCAAGTTTTATTATTTGTAAATCACTATCTGCATTAGCAACATCCTGTTTAGCTCTACTGAAGTTGAGTTCGGCATTTTGAAAGTCTTGTTGAGAAATAATTTCTTTTTCAAAAAGACTTTTATTTCTGTTATACTCGACCTTAGCATTTCCTAATAAGATTTTGGTGTTTGCCAATCTACCTTTTGCACTGTTGAGTGATTGTTCGTCCGGAACTACTTTTACTCTTGCCAAAAGATCACCTGTGTTCACATTATCGCCTTCTTCTACATAAAGTTTTTCGATGATTCCAGAAATTTGAGGCTTAATTTCTACTTCGTCTTCTGGAATTACTTTTCCAGTAGCTACAGATTTCATTTCGATAGATGTAATTATGGGATTTTGGGTCTCATATTGAATGGAACCTTTGCTATTGGACTTTATAAAAAAAGCTGCTGCAAAAAGAACTCCAAACAATATGGCTCCAGTAATTATGTATTTAAAGATTTTTTTCATGGATAGTAATTTATTAATAGTGGGTGTTATTATTCTTCTCGTAATGCGTCTATGGGTTTTATGCTTACAGCTCGTTGCGCTGGAATTAGTCCAATCAAAGTTCCAAGGGTTATCATAATTAATAAAGCCCCTAGTACAAATGAAATGGGGACAGTCGGGTTGGTATATGGAAAATCGTCTAAGTTAGCTGTTGCCATATCAATTCCTGACAAAACAAATGCACCTAGTATAATTCCAAAAACTCCTGCTAAAAATGTTAGAAATACGGATTCTAAAATTATTTGAGCTTTAACTTCACCTGGAGTAGCACCTAATGCCCGTCGTATACCAAGCTCTTTGGTTCGTTCTTTGACCGAGATCAATAAGATGTTACCAATTCCTATTACTCCTGCGATGATTGTCGCAATTCCTACGACGAGGGACAGAAAGGTCATCCCTTTGGCAAAACCCATAATCTTTCCAAAAAGTTCTCCTAAATTAAACGATCCAAAAGCGCGTTCATCTTCTGGAGATACACGATGTATTCGTTTTAAAGTTTGTTTTACTCTCTCCTCCACTTCTATTACGTCCGCATCATCATATGCAGCAATAGTGAACCAATCTACATTATCACCTGTATTATATAATTTTTTAAAAGTAGAAAAAGGAATAAATATATCACCATCACTCTCAAAACCTCCACCTTGTATAAATTTATGAACACCTATTACTTGAAAATAGATGTTATCGATACGAACAAATTTCCCAACGGGTTTTTCATCTTTTTCAAACAATTCTTTTTGTGTGCGTTCTCCTATTACACAAACTTTTCTTTCGTTATCAATATCAGCCTGATTGATGAATCGCCCACCATCATATATTTTTTTCGTTGCAATTTTGGTATACTCCGGGAAATCTCCATAGATAGCATAAGTTCCTGATTTAGCTCCGCGAACTATTTGAGAACCCACAGAACCATCAAATACTCCTTTAGCATTTCTGGGTGCAATAAATTGAATTTCAGGTACATTGTTGCGTAGAGTTTGAACATCTTGAATTTTAAGCTGTGGATTTCTACCCGTTTTAAAACCATCGTACGGAATGCTTGTACTTTGTGCCCATACAAACATAGAGTTCATAGCAACGTTTTCAAATTGACGTTCAAAACCATTGTCCAATCCTTTTGCTGCACCAGATAAGGCGATATAAATAAAAATCCCCCACAATACTCCAACCACCGTAATTATAGTTCGAACTTTATTTTTTTGAATTGATCCAAAAATTTCTTGCCAAGTATCTCGATCGAAAATTATTTTAAAACTATTCATCTCTTAATGCTATTATAGGTTTGATTTGTGCAGCACGTTTGGCTGGAATATAGCCTGCGATACCTCCAAATAAAATAAGTATCAAGGTTGAAAATAAAGCAGTTGATGTGTCTATGTATGGGTTTTTAATAAAATAATCTTGTAAGGAAACACCAATGTTTTTAAGAACAAAAATTCCTATAAACAATCCCATATACCCTGAAATTGTAGTAATAAAAATAGATTCTTGAAGGATCATTCGAATTACTGATTTTGGAGTAGCTCCTAATGCTTTTCTAATCCCTAATTCTTTAGTTCTTTCTTTCACCACAAATACCATGATGTTTGATATCCCTATGATGCCAGCAATCAAAGTCCCTAGTCCTACAAAAGTTACGATTAACTGGAGTACGTTTGCAAATTGTTGGTTTTGTTTCAATTGGTCTGCAATATTTCTAATATAGATCCCATTTGGATCAGATGGGTCAATCGATTTTTTCTTTTTTAAGAATTCGCGCAATTTTCTTTCAAATAAAACAGAACCAGAATGACCAATTTGAGGTTTGAAAGCCAATACAATTTGATCTAATTTATCATTACTTTTTTCAAGAAGTTGTCTGGTTGTATATGGAATGTATATGTAGCGTTCCTCTCTGTCTCCCCCATCGTCTTGAAAAACTCCAATAACTTTAAAAACACTATTCCCTATGTCTATAAATTTACCTAGTGGATCTTCTTGATTAAATAGATCTTGTGCCACCAGTCGACCAATGACAGCATATTTAGCTTTATTCTTGATATCGTCTTGATTTATAAACCTCCCTTTCATCAATATTGTTTTTTCAGCAAATTGATTAGCAGGACCAACTGCACGAGTAGTATAATTGTCAAAATCGTTTTTGTATTTGACTGTTGCTATTCTAGAAATTCTTGGAGTTATGTATTCTAAAAAAAAAGGAAATTGCTCTTTAATATCCGACAAATCGTCGTTCCTAAACTCAATTCTTCTGTTGGATTTAAATCCATTATAAGGTTTGGAAGTCTTACCTGGGAATAAAAAAATTACATTGGTTGCATCATCTAAGAAAAATTCCTGAAATTGATTTTTCAATCCATTACCAAAACCAAATAAAATGATGAAAATAAAAATACCTAGTGCAACAGTAAAGCCTGAAAGGAAGGTTCTGAGTTTATTCTTTCGAATGGTTTCGAAAATTTCTTGCCAGCGATCTCTATTAAACATAATCAGCTGCTAAAACTTGTTTAACCTTACTGTCTTCAACAATAACCCCATCTTTAAGCTTGACAATTCGCTTACACATTTTTGCTATGTCCTCTTCGTGAGTAACCACCAAAATTGTATTTCCTTCTTCATTAATTTTTTGAATCAGATCCATTACCTCATAAGAGGTTTTAGTGTCTAGTGCTCCTGTTGGTTCATCCGCCAAAAGTACTTTGGGTTTTGAGGCCATAGCTCTTGCAATTGCTACACGTTGTTTTTGTCCACCAGAAAGTTCACTTGGCAAATGTGTTGACCAGTCAGCTAAGCCAACTCTTGTCAAATAATCCAATGCTTGTTCTTGACGTTCTTTTCGAGCTACTCCCTGATAGTAGAGAGGTAGAGATACATTTTCAAGTGCCGATTTGTAATTAATCAGATTAAAAGACTGAAAAACAAAACCTAAAAATTTATTTCTGTATTTGGCCGCTTTTGTTTCATCTAATTCTTTTATCAAAACATTATCAAGGGTGTAGGAACCTTCATCCAAAATATCTAACATACCAAGTATGTTGAGAAGTGTAGATTTACCTGAACCTGACGAACCCATAATCGCAACCAATTCGCCTTCCTCTACTTCAAAGTCAATGCCTTTTAAGACATGAAGAGATGAGTTGCCCATTCTATAAGACTTGTGTAGGTTTTTAATTTTTATCATGTATGGAAAATAAAAAATGACTTTTAATTATCTGTAAGACGTCGGTTGGAACGAAATGTTACAAAAAAAATCATTTTTTTAATAGTCTAAAAACTACATAGCCTACAATACCTACCAAGACATATGGGATTGCCATTAAATATACAATACCATCATTGATTCCTCTAGCTGTTTGTTGCCCTTCTTCTGATTCCAAAACAGCTCTACACATTGAGCACTGTGCTTCTAAATCGATAGGTGTGATTAAAAACAAAATAAAACTTAGATAAATGATTTTTTTAATCATGTGATCTTAGTTGTAATAAGGTGATATCATTAAATATACAATTACCCCTGTTATCGTTACATACAACCAAATTGGAAAGGTAATTCGTGCGATTTTTCTGTGCAAGGTAAATTGCTGCGTAAATGCCCGAACATAAGAAATTAAAACTAAAGGGATTATCGTAATTGATAACAAAATATGTGATATTAAAATAAAGTAATAAACGTTTTTAACCCATCCTTCCCCTCCAAAAGGAGTAGGGTCCGAAGTCAAATGGTATGCTACATACATAATCAAAAAAACTAGGGAGAGCCCTATGGCTGTTTTCATTAATTGCTCGTGCAAATTAATTTTACGATTCTTTATTGCCCACAATGCAAAAAGGAGTATGATTGCTGTGTAACCATTAACAGCAGCATAAATTGGTGGTAAAAATGAAAGTGGCTTAACATTTTCTAGACGAATACCAAACAGAATTGCCACAACAACTGGGATTACAACAGAAATTACAATAATCCAGTTTTTATATTTAAGAGAAGATTTTTTTACACTCATAAAAATTAATTTTCATTTAATAATAGTTTGATATCAGTTAGGAGCATATCTACACCTGATTCTTCAACATCCTCCTGATCAAGTCCAGAATAGTAAACAATTGGGTTGCCGTGAGAATCTTCCCTAGATCGAATAAATCCATTTTTATCAATCAAAGCAAAATAACCTTGATGTTCAAAGCCCCCTGCCACTGCTAGATTAATTTCAGCAAAAATATTAAACCCTTTGTTGGCTAGATCATAAACAGATGTTTTAGATCCTGTTAAAAAATTCCAGTAATCATTTTGACCAACATAGCCTTCAGCGTATTTTTTTAAAATTGAGGGAGTATCGTAATCGGGATCAATAGTGAAAGAGGCAATACCAAAATCCTCCCTAGCTCCATAAGCATCATTAAGAATTTTCATATTTTTATTCATAATTGGGCAAATGGATGGGCAACGGGAAAAGAAAAATTCAATTACATAAACTTTACCTAAGTAATCTTCATTTGAAGTGTATAAACTGTCTTGATTTAAAAAAAGAAAATCTGGCACCTTTTTAGAGTTTCCATTTATCTTGATAAAGTCAAGAGCTTTAAAACCTGGTTTTACAGAACGACTGCTCTCAACAGTAGCTCCCTTTTTTAATCGATTGAAAATTTTTGGCACTACAATTACAGCGAAAATAAAAACAACAACAAATAGTCCAAAATAAGAGGTTTTTTTCATGCTTCAAAGATACTTAATCTACTTCAAAATCAGACTCCTTATACTAAAACTAGTTTATTTTTGTCGTTTTGTATTATTTTTTTTAAGCGCTAATCGGTATTCTGCAAGAATAACTTTGACGTCATCGGTCATCTTGTTATTCAATTCTGCTACCGAAGAAGCATTATAGCCAAAAAGAGTTCCAACATCTTCATCATCATCTCGTCCTCTCAATTTAAGAGAGCGATCTACGATGAAAACAGTTGACGTACTTTGTTGAGGTGATAAACTTACATCAGAATTAAAGGTTTCGAATAAGGTTTTAATTTGATTGGGAGATCCAAAAATAAAATTCCATTTTACCATATCGGTACCTACCCCTTCTTGTAACTCTGATAAAATAGTTTTTGTTTGTTCTTGAGCTCCATCTTCAACAGCAAATACAAACTGAAAATCTTTAAATTGATAAAAACGTTTGTAAATCTTTTGATTTAGATTAAAAGCATCTCCTTTTTTATTTTCAATATCGTTACCCCAAAAACCAAAAATGGTAATTCGATCTTTTAATTGAACGGTATCTCCACGCAATGAACTCCAAGAGGATATTTCAGGAAGATTTTCTGTTAGAACTGGCAGTTTTGCGAAATTATTAATCCCAGAAGCGAAAAATAGATATATGACTATGGGAAATACAAAAAGTATTCCCAGAACTATATACTTTTTAAAATCGTTACTAATCATCGTATATGATTAGAAGTTCCAACTTACAAATCCAGTACGCATTACCTCATAAATATAATCTGCTTCTAATAAAAGGATAAAACACAAGTAGGGAATTAAGACAACTAATGGAAGTACAATTGACCCCTTAAGACTACCTTTCTCATCACGAATGTGCATAAAGTCCCAAGCAATATAATACGCTTTTACAATGGTTAATATGATGAATATCCAATTCAGTATCTTCATACCTAAAAACATACTCATAAGACTTTGAGGTTTCAAAATCCCAAGTACAACCTCAATTGTTGTGACTATGGAAAGGAAAATCAAAACACCCCAAATTTTCTGAACGTTTGATTTGAATTTTAACAATCCTCTAAAAATGGCTAAATTTTCTGTGTCGTGTGCCATGATGGTATTTATTATATTAGTTAAACGAGATAGAAGAAGGTAAATACAAATACCCATACTAAATCTACAAAGTGCCAATAAAGTCCTACTTTTTCAACCATTTCATAGTGCCCTCTTTTCTCATAAGTCCCCATGATTACATTGAAAAAAATGATAATATTTATTACAACCCCAGAGAAAACGTGAAAACCATGAAAACCTGTTATGAAGAAAAAGAAATCTGCAAAAAGACGATTCCCGTATTCATTGTGAACTAGGTTTGCACCCTCTACTACGTTTATGGCTTCATTTACTTTCTGTAAAGATTCTTCTCTTGAAAGGATTATTTTGTGACCCAATTCATCAATTTTTTCGCTCTTAACAACTAGATTTCTGTTTGCAGCAAAACCTGCTGCAACCTCTTCAACACTATAACTAGGCAACGATGTTTCTGAAAGAAACCAGATTCCATTACTCTTTTCATGTGTAGTTCTAGGGGAATCAATATTTGCAGCAAAAGTTTCTAAGGCAACACGTTTACCTGTTTCTGCATCCATAAACTGTAAAATTTGACCGCCTCTAGTTTCTAATGCACCATACTCACCTTTGATGAAATTTTTCCACTCCCAAGCTTGAGATCCAACAAAAATTGCTCCACCAATAATAGTAAGTAGCATATAGAAGGTAACTTTCGTCTTGTTCATATGATGGCCTGCATCAACAGCTAGAACCATTGTTACTGATGAAAAAATAAGAATAAAAGTCATCAAAGCAACATAGTACATAGGAGCATCTACTCCATGAAAAAATGGAAAATGAGTGAAAACCTCATCAGCTATTGGCCATGAATTAATATTTTTAAATCTTGAAAAACCATAAGCAACTAAAAAACCTGTGAAAGTCAAAGCATCTGAAACGATGAAAAACCACATCATCAATTTTCCGTAACTAGAACCCAGTGGCTTGTTACCTCCACTCCAAATGCTGGTTTCTTCGCTTATATTATTTGCTGTAACTTCCATAAAAGGTGCTAAATTTTAATTTTACAAAAATAGTGTTTTTTTTAATTATTTATTGTCACAAAAACGTACAAATATATCCACAAAAAATCTAGAAAATGCCAAAATAATTCTGCTAATTCATATCCTAATTTATCGCTGGGAGAATATGCATTTTTATAGGTTTTAACTATAACAATAGACAAAACTATCAATCCTCCAAAAACATGAACAAGGTGAAGTAAAACAAGAACATACAAAAATGATGTTGTTATCGAACTCTCGGCACCAGTAAAGTAATATCCCTTTTCGATGATCTGTGAAAATCCATTAAATTGAAAATATATAAACGCTAATGCCAAACCTAGAGTTGCCCAAAGGAATAATTTTTGGCTTACTGTTTTTCCCTGATTCAAAGCTTTCTTTCCTAGAAAAAAAGTAATACTACTCAAAAGAATAATTATTGTACTGTATAAAAAAACAGAGGGTAATTCAAACAAAGCCAGCCAATCCGATCTTGAACTGCTTACCACATATGCACTTGTCAGGCCTGCAAAAGTCATTGTCATGCTTATCATAGCAAACCAAAGCATCATTTTTTTTGCCTCAGTATTTTTTTTTTGAAGGGTACTTTCCATTTACTTAATAATTTTATCAATTACATATACTATTTGAATCAGTGTAATATATCCTACACTGGAAAACATGAGTTTTTTTGCTGCAATAGTAGTCTTTTGAACCATCAACTCCAAAGCAAAAAACAACATAATAAGTCCTAAAACTACTACAATTACTGCTCCCCAAATACTCAAATCAAAACTTCCAGTATAAGAAGTCGCGGGAAGCACTGAAGCCAAAATCATCCAAAGTGTGTAAAACACAATTTGGAAAGCTGTTGTATTATCTGCTTTTCCAGTAGGTAACATTTTAAAACCTGCTCGCTTATAATCCTTGTCAAGCATCCATCCTATTGCCCAAAAATGGGGAAACTGCCAAAAAAACTGTATCAAAAATAAAACCCCTGGTTCAATCCCAAAATGATTTGAATAAGCTACCCAACCTAACATAAAAGGGATAGCGCCTGGAAAAGCACCAATAAATACAGCAAGTGGGGTTTTTGTCTTCAGTGGGGTGTATACACAAACATACAAGAAGATAGAAATACCTCCAAAAAAAGCCGTTCTTATATTTATTGTAAATAAAACTAATAATCCAAGAAGTGTTAATATTGTTGCAATTATTGATGCAGTTTTAACAGACATTCTTCCTGATGGTAGAGGTCTGTTTTTAGTTCGGTCCATCAATGCATCGAGATCCTTTTCTATAATTTGATTAAACGCATTAGAAGCTCCAACCATGAAATAGCCACCAAAAGCTAATAAAACAACATCTATAATTGAAGGGTTCTCAGCAGCCAAAAAGTAACCTGCTAAAGAAGAAAAAACAACGCTAATTGACAACCTTACTTTTGTAAGTTCTTTAAAGTTATTTATAAAAACTGAAAAAGCCGACTCTACAGGCGACAAACGAATTTTTTCTACTTTCATAATCTTGTGCAAAGGTAGTGCACAATAACGTATTTACAATAAAAACTGAAGTCTAAATTCTATGATTTTAAGACTTCACAAATCCCACAATTCAAATCTACAATAATTGTTCTGGCATAGGCCAATTTTCAATCTGGCTTATATTTTTTAATCAATCTGAATATACAAAACAAAAAAACCCGAAGTAAACTTCGGGTTTTATATGAATTAAATTATTCTTAATTTAATCTAAAGGTAATGGGGATACTGAAAGGAACACGAACAGGAATTCCTCTTTGTTTTCCAGGTGTCATTTTTGGAAGCTTTGAAATAATTCGTGCAGCTTCTTTTTCTAAATTTTTGTCTGGACCACGCATTCTAACGTTAGTAATGTTTCCATCTTTAGAAATTATAAAATTTACATAAACCCTTCCTTGAATACCCATTTCTTGTGCAATTTCTGGGTAACGGAAATTTTTACGAATATGCTTGTTAATTTTATCTTGAAAACAAGCTCTCCGCTCCGATTTAGCTACACGCTCACAACCAGGATATAAAGGAACATCTTCAATTACTGCAAAAGGAACATCTACATCATCAAAATCTTCCTCAACTTCAATGTCTTCAACCTCAACAATTTCTTCTTGATCTGTTTCAGTAGATTCTATTACAGTTTCCTCAACCTCTTCTTCATCTTCAACAATCTCAATTATTTCTGGAGCTGGGGGTGGAGGTGGAGGTGGAGGCGGGGTTTTTAGCTGTTCAGTAATCGGAACTTCTTCGTCGTCCTCGTCATCAACATTAAGTGCTTGATAATCGAAAGCAGTTTTTTCGTAGGTCTTCCACTCTATAGATCTCCAAGAAATAAAGAGAACTACTACAAGACCAATTGCGAAATATAAGCTACTATTTTTAGACAAGTCAGCTTTAGGGTTTTTTTTGAGATGCATAGAACTAAATTTAGATAGCTAATTTATAAAAATACACCATTTGACAATAATTTTTTAACTCTTTTTGCCAAAAAAATAAACAAAATTATTCCTGTTACATTGGCAAATATATCATAAACCTCAAAACTACGGTGAATTAAAAAGATTCCTTGAATGATTTCAAGAATAAAACTCAATAGAAAAGATATGGTTATAGTCCATTTTAATGGGTTTTTTAGCTTCCAATCTACAACTGATGAGCCGAACATGGATAATGAAAAACAAAAATATGCAAAAATGTGTCCTATTTTGTCTATCCCTATTACAAAATCTGTTGATTGTGGAAAGGATAAACGAGCCGTTGAAAGAAACACAATGAATATTGCAATGCTCAAACTAGCAATAGAAAAAAGATGTTTAGGCGCCAATTAATTCTTTGTAGCTTTCGGCATCTAAAAGAGCACCTGATTCTTCACTTAAAAGATCTAATTGTATCTTAATCATCCAACCTTTACCATAAGGATCATCATTAATCAATTCGGGTTCATCTTCTAGTGTATTATTAAACTCAATAATCCTACCAGAAAGTGGCATAAAGAGATCTGAGACTGTTTTGACAGCTTCTACGGTTCCAAATACTTCGGAAATTTGAAGTTGTTCATCCAAGGTCTCTACTTCAACATAAACAATATCACCCAACTCTCCTTGAGCAAATTCTGTAATTCCAACTGTGGCAACTCCATTCTCTATGGAAATCCATTCGTGATCTTTGGTGTATTGGAGTGTATCGGGTATTTTCATCTATTTTTTGATTTAAGAAAAACAAATATAATAGATTTTGTTTATCAATTCCCAAAATTATATCGAATGCTTATCCCCGATCGGATTGAGGTTTGAGGAAATGCTGTGGATATAGCAAACTTAGAAAAATTGTGATCATAAAAAAACTGACTCGTTAAATTACTAGACAATTTATAATCTGCAGTAAGTTTGATTGACCAGAGAGTTTGACCTGCTGTGACTTGGTTATCATTTATTTCTAAATTTCTCAGAACCGTAATATTATTTCGGTAAGATAAGTCTGCTTTTATATTTAAATCACCTTTTAAGGTTCTTCTATTTCCTCCTATTCGGGTTTTAAACCTCAGGTCTTTAATTCGATATCCCAATCCAATTATATATTCTTCTCCACTAGATTCGGTCAATAAATTATTATCTAAACTCAATGACAATGCACGGTCTTTTTTTAGTTCAGCTAAAAATTTCAAAGAATTTTTAAGTTCCAAGTCAATCCTTAAAAGCGGATTAAATTGTTCTACTAAATTCAGGTTAGAAAATAATGTTTCAGGTATAAAGTTTCCACCGTCGTCCACAAGATTAGGAAATGACGGATCGTAATCTAAATTTGTTTGAAAGTTATTTATTGTGTAGCTCGATCGATATGCATGGGTCAAAGAAAATCTATTAAATATTTTTTTGATGGACTTAAAATTCATTAAACCTGAATATTTCAAATTCCAGTTTGGTAAGGGTGTTTTTTTTATTGGATTTAAAGAAATATAGTCTGCAGAAGTACCTGAATAAGCAGCTAAAAATGAAGGTATTATTACAGCTTGACTTGACCTTCCATACCCTCTAGGAAAACCTTCTTCGTCTACATCAGTTGAAGAAATACCTTCTTGTACAGCAAGGCGTTGAGCTACGATCAAACGATTTGCTTTGAATTTTTCGAAATTGGGATTATAAGAACCATTAGATTTATCAAATGCTGTTCTTATCAGTAGGGTTGAAATCCCAAAATTCCCATAACTGTTTGGGTTGAGTGGAAGATAAGAACCATTGATTACAGAGAAATTTTCTGAAAAATTTTCTGAAAAATTGCGTTCAGCAGTCAAATCAACCAACAATCCTTTACCAAAGTCTAATTGACCTGTAACCTTCAACTGAATATTTTTTATTTGAGTGAATTGTTGATTAAAATCAGGGAAATCGGTTAGCCATCCGTTTTTAGCAGCTTCGTATCGAACATCAGCCTGACTGCCAAAAGTGAATGCTGGAGTAGGTTGTAGAGTTCCTCCAAAACCTATACCTTGCAAATATCCTGGAAGTACTTTTCCATTATTTTCGCTGTAAGTAAATTGAATTCTTTTCATTATGGATAGAGCATCTGCAATGGATCGAAGTACTTTCTTTTTCTTTTTAGAAGGGACTTTTTTTGCTGAGGCGTTTTTTGGAATTTCTTTTTTAGGAAGTATCCTTTTTAAATTTTGATATCGTTTTTGAAGTCCAAACAAGCGATAAATTCGATTCATTGATATAGATCCATTAAGGGTCTTTTTATTTGCATTTTGAACTGTATTTACAATCCCCAAAAAATTCCCATTATTATTTTCTACATCTGCAAGGACATTTGAGCCACGTTGCCAACTAAAATCTCCAGTGTAGCTATAATTAGCGTCTATAAAACTCAAAAATGGAATGTATTTTAGCGGTAATTTATAATTTAATGTTAAGGCTTGGAAATATCTATTTGGATCTCCAACGTCCCAAATGTCATCCCATATTCCTTTACTTTTATCAACAAGAACATCTCCTTCACCATCTTCATTATAATAATTGCGAACAATATTATTACTGGATGCTGTAAAATTCATTTTTAAAGATCGACTTAGATTATGATTTATGCTATATGTCCAATCAAACAAAAAATTACGTTGTTGTAAACTTGGTAAAGCAAGTTGTTGTGTTGCTTCTATATCTTCCATGTATACTTCTCTAAATTGCTGACTATTGAATAATCGATTAATGTTGGAGGTGATTGCAATATTATTAGGTGCTAAGTTAAAATTCAACTCACGAAGCCATTGCCAATATTTTTTCTGGTTTAGGATTTTGATTTTCTTAAAAGGATTAATTTCTAAAGGTTTAAAACCGTAGTTGTAGTTTGCGGCAAGTGCTAACGTTTTGTTGGACTGGTCTTCTATTTCATAGTCATGATGAGAAAGTTCGTTGTAGGCATAAGAAAAATCAAAGTTTTCAATATTATAAAAATGGGGTTTGGACGCTCCTACATTTTTTCGTACACCTATTAAACTAATGCTCTTTCGTTCAGTAAAATCAATTGCTTGATTTTCTATTGATTTTTGCTCAGAATGACTTGAAGCAGTTTCTATTCGATCTTTTAAAAGCAAATCTTGATAAAAAGGATCGTATTCTGGGGTGATTTTAGTAACTCCAACATTATAATTCAATGGTATTTGAACTCCCCAGTTTTTTGGTAATAATTGTCCAACATTAATGTTGGTAACAATGTCATATTGAGTTAGATCTTCTCTACTTCTTTCATTAGGTGACTGTTCTATGGAGCCAAAACCTATAGTAGATATCTTACCCGAGGCACTAATAGTTGCAAAATCTGCAATATTAGCATCTAATGATCCTATAGCTGCCCAACCACCTTGACGATCGATTCCTGCGATTCGAAGTTCATTAAACCATATCTCACCACACAAAACGTCTCCTAAAGTTTCAGAAGGGTTCTTTACTCCAATCATCATGGTTTTAATCGACCCTAAAGAAGGGTTTCCTTGAATCGAAAATTTATATCGTTTTCCCCCAGGCAAAGAACTGATTGGAGTAAACTCATCAATAATATTTAAATCTTCGTCATAATAAAGAGGTTTGTTTGAAATTTTACCAATACTTGCTGCTTTAAGCTTTGAAAGAAACTCAATAGAAACATCTATAGAATTGAAGTCTGGCTGCCAAACTTCTTCTGGACTCAACTTATTGGAAGCACCTTGTGTAAAAGAAGAGGGCTTCAAAGGGATTTCTATTTGGTAATAATTATCTTTATAATCTGTTCCTATTCGAATGAAGGCAACCATTCTTTTGTCGTATTCCTCTAATGCTCCTTCACCAGGTAATGGTATTTGTCCATTTGTAGATTCTGCATGTAAAAACATTTTTAATTTCTTGTATTGACGTAAATCTACCGAAACACTTTTGTAAATTGCTCGAGAATCCATAGGCTGTAGGTTACAAACTCGAAAAGATAGTGATTGTTCGTTTTGCCTTACTATGGTATTATTATTATTAATTTGTTCCCTTTGAATATCTGGAGGCAATACATAGTTTACAGGGATTCTATTCTCATTTTCTAAAATATTCACAGTACTAATATCAACGGTTGTGTTTACGTTGGTTATTAATTCTTTGTTTAGGGATTGATTGTATCTCCTCCAGTCGCCTCGAACTAAATCTAAAGTTCCAAATCTAAAAACTACTGGTGTTTTAAATTCACTCAAAACCATCCTCATAAAACGAATTGATCGAAGGTCATCAATCCCGTTTATATTGTCGAAATAGGTATTGAAATTTGTGCCTTCATAATAACGTTTGTCTATTGGGACTTTGAATTGAATCCAACGGGTAGTTAATTGTTGTCCGTTAGGAAGATCAACCGTTACGTTCTCCCGAACATCGGTGATAAAAGGATGGTTTCCTACGGTCATGTTTTTTGAAATTGGAACTCGATATTCGAAATAGCTATCAATCGTATTCATTGTTTGATCTCGATTAATATCTTCAGTATCTGGTTCTGCTGTACTTCCTCGATTGGTATCTGAAAATGCTAAAGGCGAATTTCCGTCAGTACCGTTATAATTTTTGTAACGCGAAACAATTCCTCCAGTAGCTTGAACGAAATATTCATAATTATCTCCCGCTGGATCATCTAGAGGACCATTGGGATAAAATAAGCGTTCTTCTTCGTCATTAAGGCCGTCAAAACCAACATCTTGCAGCTTACGATCTTCTTCTAATGTATTAAATGCATAAAGCAAAGATTGAGCAGCAGGGGTTTTACCCCATTTGGATTCTTGTATTGCTGCAAGCTCAACTCCCGGTAGGCCATTCTCATATTGCTTTCTTCCATCATTGAGTATGTCCTCAGAAATATTCCCAAGATGAAATATTAAAGACCCTAAATCCTGATCAGAGGTTTCCAATTCAGTAAAAGTATCTAAAAGCCAAAACTCAATAAACTCTACATTGGATTGCTCAAAATTTGTAGCATTTATAGGGCGCATAATTGCACCCCAATTTTTTTCTAGTTTTTCTTGAAAGACATTCAATTTTTGATTGTTATAGGGTCCTCTTTCATCAGGGAAATAAGCTAAATCAAAAGTGGGTTGAAAGGTTGATTGTCCTTGCACTAGGTCTTGTTCTGGAAAAATTTCATTGATAAAAATTCGTCGTGTTGTATTTAATGAAATATCATCATTTCCAATTCCGGGAGGGCGAGCTTGTGAAGTGTAAAAAATTGGATCAACACTATACCATGATAATTTTGCACGATTATATCCTGACTCCAAATCATCAATACCAGTATTCGAACCCATAAAGCCTTCTGCGGGAACACTCGCCAAATTCCAAGAAAAAAATCCTTTTACATCTAAATTCGTTTGTGCTCCTTCAAAATCATCAAGATATACATTTGCTTCTCCTTCCAGCTGCGTGTTTTTAGGGTTACCAGCAATGAATGTCGCAACTTCTCCACGAAATGAAATTCGAGAAGGCACCGTTGTTTCAATGTTTGGAAGCTTATTTACCAAACGAGTTAGAAAAGGCATTTCGGTCGAAAAATTGGTGTTTACACCGATCATAGTATTATTCACAGGCTCCGTTCCGTAATTAGCTTTTTGGGTTAATGGATTTTCACTTAAATTGATTAAAGTTCCTCCCAAAACAAAATTATTATTGAACTGATGGATGATGTCAAATCCTGAAAAGCGTTTATTTTGTTGCCCAAAGAAAGAGTTATTTTCAACAGAAATTTGAATTGGCACATTGGATGCTTGTAAGGCTGGGTCTAGAATCTTTACTCTTCCAATTTGATAATTTACAGTATAGTCTATTCCTTCTTGCAAGACTCTTCCTCCAGCTGTAACTCTAACAGAACCTCTCGGGACATTAAAAGCTCCAATAGCAATTCCATCGCCAGTTGCAGATTTATATTGGCCTTTAATTTCGTATTTATTCTGTTCAGAAGCTTCGAGAGCTGCTGCTTGGGTTAAGGCATACATGTCGCGAAATACATACTTTGCCTGGTTGGCATTGTAGCTCATTTCATTGGTATAAAGCTCACCAGACACCTCTGGATTATCTAACAGTTTGAATAGGGTTTCTCCAAAAGGTTCTACAGTTGGAAAAATAATGCGTCCATACTGTTGGTCTACCGTTATGCCAGGAACAAAATCAAAAAACCCATCTCCCTCGGGTTCGGGATCATTATATAAATTTAAGCGATCCAAATTAAGAGTTCTCAACAAAACTTGATTGGTCAAAGTTTTTGGCCATATTGCTGCATCAACTGGTTGAAGATAATTAATTGGTGAGGGGTCTGAATACAAAATATTTAATCGAAAGTCTTCTTGTTCAAGTTGAAAGGCTCCAGTATTATAAATATTTTTCATCATTAAATTCCACACGGGCTGGCGAACATCTGTAATTGAACTTTTCAATAATTTAACAACTAAATTATTTGTTGAAACAACAGCAACTCGAGTATTTGAATTCGTTCCTGTAATTGAAGTTCCTTCAATACCTCCATTGGCAAATTCTCCAACTTGATAAACTTTTCCTTGAAATGTAAATTGAAAAGCTACTCCTAAAATTTCATCATTACTTAAGCGTTGATTCAATGAAATATATCCTAATTGAGGATGCAATGTATATTCTGTGGGTTGTAATTTTCTTGCACTTTCCAAAACAGCATAATCAAACCCTTCTTTTATGCGCCCATTCAATACCCCAAAACCATTAGGAACAGTTGCAACATTTCGAATAGCATCTGTGATAAAAGATCCTCCACCCATGGCTTTTGGATCTAATTTATTCGCTTCATTGGCTGGAACTCCCCGGGGTGTTGGGTTATTAAAAAAAGAGTTGGCTAGTTCGTCAACTTTTGTGTTTTCAGGGTTTACTTCTCCTAAATCTTGAAGAGCAATAATGTTTCGAATATTATTGGTCTGAGACTGACGATTAGTAACCCATACTTCGACTCGTGTTATTTGAATGGGAGAATTTATGTAAGGATAGGTTTTTAAAAAAACATCATAATTATCTCTAAAATAATGCGCCAAAAAGAAATGTCGATCTACTTCATAATCCAGGGCAAATAATGAAAACTCCTGAAGAGTTCCCCCTCCTTGAGAAATTACTGATTGAGACTGGGATCTTTGTTCTGCAAAAACCCCTGTGATGTTGGTTCTTCCAAATTTTACTTCAGCTTTAACTCCCATTAAACTTTGTGCTCCAGAAATAAGTGAGCTGTTGAGTGGCATGTTGATGTTACCAATATCAATATTTTGAAGTATTGCATCTTCAGAAGCAGGTTCATTCAAAAAATCATTTATCCTATTTTGATACTCATCGGTTTTATTTTGAACTGCTGAAACCTTGTCATTGATTTGAATAACCTTGTCTTCTACTTCTGTTATTTTATTGTTGATTTTATCTGCGACATCTAAGGTCTTATCCTTTACTTTATTAGCTACTCCATAAACTTTGTCTAATGCCCTACTGGCTCTATCTTCCCACTTATTTCCTGATTCACTCACCGAATTTGGTAGATAGTCTTCAAGTCGGTTTATTTTAGGAGGATTAAATTGTAATTTTACGAGATTTTGAAAATCAAATGTGGATTCTGTATCATAATTAGCTGTTATTTGTAGTCTTTCTCCAATTCTACCAAGTAAACTTAGGCTAATTCGCTGATCAAAATCGAAGCCAAAATTTCTTCGATTTCTTGGTGAAAAAGATGGGTTATCTGTTTTTTGATAACGTACTCCTAAATCTATTCCGATAGACCCTTGAGGAGTAACATCAATCTCATTACTTCCAAAAATAGACTCAAAAAACTTGGAGTTCACATATAACTCCGGTAAAAGATCTCTTTGGGCTGCCTCTTGATTACTTCCTTTTTTCTGTGAAATTGCACTCACTTTCTCCTTGAAATAGGTATTCATTTGTTCTTTTAATACTAAACGCTGATACTCTTTTGGCGTTAAAACTAATTGGGTATTTAAAGGATAATTTCCGTCGATTTGAACATATATATAAACCTCTTTTTCTGTATCGTAAACGTATTGGTCCAAAGGGCTTTGACTTTTAGGAAAAGATAGAGCCCCTAAATCATAAGCAGATTCAGTCAAATCCTGGCCATAAAGCGAAGCACCAAAAACTAACCCTATAAAAAAGGCAGTAAGTAGAAAATGGCCGTGTATAAAAAAGTCGTCACTTTTATTTTTAACCAAAGGGTATTTACAATTTGTTCAAAGCGATTTTAATCAATTCCTCAATGGAACTATTTGGGGTGCTTTGAAGTATGTTATCAATTACTTTCTCAGACTGTTTCCTGGGATACCCAAGAACCTCTAAAGCTGATAACGTTTCTTCTTTGATTCTATTGCTTTGAAGAACAGGAATATCGTCAATTCCTTCAGTTTTTTGGACTTTATCTTTTAACTCAATTAAAACACGTTGTGCAGTCTTAAGACCAATGCCTTTTACCGCTTTTATTGCGCCTAAATTTTCGCTTAAGATTGCATGCTGTATTTCTTCAGGAGACATTGATGAAAGCATGGTTCGGGCAATACTAGCTCCAATTCCAGAAATGGATATTAAAAGTCTAAAAATACTTCGCTCTATGTTTTGATGAAAACCGAAAAGAGTATGTGAATCCTCTTTTACCTGAAGATGAGTATAAAGCTTTAGTAATTCTTCATCGCCTAACTGCCCATAAGTATATAATGAGATATGAACCATATAGCCAATGCCATTGCATTCTATTACAACATGTGTTGGATGTTTTTCTAATAATTTTCCTTTGATTTGTGTAATCATTTTTTCTGCTTTTGCTGAGCATCAATAACTGCTACTGCTGCCATATTAACGATTTCATCGACACTTGCACCAAGTTGAAGTATGTGAATGGGTTCTTTTAGTCCCAACAGAATTGGACCAACAGATTGATTTTTATTCAATTCTTTCATCAACTTGTAAGTTATGTTTGCTGATTCTAAATTAGGGAAAATTAAGGTGTTGACATTCATCTTTGCTAATTGTGAAAAAGGATATCTTTCATTTAACATCTCGCGATTTAAAGCAAAATCTGACTGTAAGGGTCCATCAACAACCAAATCCGGATAGTAACGATGTAAATACGCTACTGCTTCGGTTACTTTTCCAGCGTTATGATGTTTTGAGGAACCAAAATTGGTGTATGAAAGCATTGCCATTACTGGTTTAATTCCAAACATTTCAACAATTTTTGAGGTCATAAAACCAATCTTTGCTAACTCTTTGGCTGTTGGCTCAATATTGATTGAGGTATCGGAAATAAAAATAGGCCCTCGATCAGTTAATATCATATTGGTTGCTGCAATTTTGGAAACTCCTTTGTTTTTTCCAACTACGTTAATTACAGGTTTGATTACTGATGCATAGTTTCTAGAATATCCCGAAAGCATCGCATCTGCATCCCCGTTTTTAACCATCATCGAAGCAAAATAATTACGCTCACGCATCATTGACTGTGCTTCGTAAAGCGTTACTCCTTTTCTTTTTTGTTCGTTCCAAAAAAGTTTAGCATAATTATCTTTCATTTCTCGTTGAGCATCGCTTTTAGGGTCTAAAATGGATATCTCTCCGTTAAAATTAATGGACTCCATAAGATCTGTTATGACTTCTTTTCTCCCCAAAAGAATCGGTTGTCCAATACCTTCTTCAATTACAATTTGGGCAGCCTTTAGAACATCTAATTGATCTGCTTCTGCAAAGACAATTTTTTTAGGTGAGGACTTCGCTCGATCATGAATCAATCGGATCGTTTTTTTATCTGATCCAATGAGTTGGGTTAGTTGTACTCTATATTTTTCCCAATCCTCTATGGGTTCTTTTGCAACTCCAGATGCTATTGCAGCTCTAGCTACAGCAATAGGTACTTCTTCTATCAAACGAGGATCAAAAGGTTTTGGGATAATGTAATCCAGACCAAAAGATAAGCTCCTTTCTTGATAGGCTATATTAACTTGCTCTGGAACAGGTTTTTTTGCTAATTCAGCCAATGCCTCAACTGCAGCCATTTTCATGGCTTCGTTAATTTTTGTTGCACGGACATCTAAAGCTCCTCTAAATATAAATGGAAAACCTAAAACATTATTAACTTGATTTGGATGATCAGATCTTCCTGTTGCCATAATAATATCGTCACGAACAGAACAAGCCAATTCATACTCTATTTCTGGATCTGGATTTGCCATAGCAAAAACGACAGGGTTTTTATTCATAGAGCGCAACATTCCTTTGTCAACAATATTGGGCTTTGATAAACCAATAAATACATCAGAGTTAATCATAGCCTCCTTGAGAGTATGAACATCAATGTCAGTAGCAAACTCTTGTTTTTCTGGAATTAAATTTTTTCGGTCTTTTCGAATTACTCCCTTACTATCCGTCATGATGATATTTTCATCTTTCGCTCCAAAAGACTTATAAAGTCGAGTACAAGAAACTGCAGCAGCACCTGCCCCAGATATTACTATTCGAGCATCTTTGATTTTTTTGTTAGCCAATTCTAATGCATTTAACAAAGCAGCACATGAAATAATTGCTGTACCGTGTTGATCATCGTGCATTACCGGAATGTCTAATTCTTTTTTTAATCGTTGTTCAATTTCAAAGGCCTCTGGTGCTTTAATATCCTCTAAATTTATACCTCCAAAGGTTGGTGCAATTGCTTTTACTGCCTCAATAAACTTTTCAGGATCCTTTGCATCAACTTCAATATCAAAAACATCAATCCCTGCGAAAATTTTGAAAAGTAAGCCCTTACCTTCCATCACTGGTTTTGATGCTTCAGGTCCAATGTCTCCCAATCCAAGAACAGCAGTCCCGTTTGAAATGACGGCTACAAGATTTCCTTTGTTAGTATATTTATAAACATCATCTTTTATTTTTTCTATTTCTAGACAAGGTACCGCTACTCCAGGGGAATAAGCCAAGGCTAAATCTCTTTGAGTACTATAACTTTTGGTAGGGACTACCTCAATTTTTCCTGGTCTTGGCTTAGCATGATAAACTAAAGCTTCTCTTCTTTTACGTTCTTTACTCATTTTTATGTGTGTCGAATAGCAAATGTAGGAAGACTTTAGAATTAATAAATGTTTATAACCTAAATATTAGAAAAGTAACATTTAAATTCTATTTTTTTATTTTCTTTAAATAACGTTTTAGAAATATACTCTTGGGAATCAAGGTATCCAAATCAGATTGGATTGATTATTGAAGAAAAATACCAACCTGCCTTATTTTAGGGCTATTCCAGTTGATTCACCAATATAAGTTTGTATTCTATTAACTACGTGCCTACCCACTTGATCTCCTTGATTTACTCCTTCCTCAATAGCCATCATATAATGTATTCCCCCGTAAAGCCTAGAAATTGCGGCTTCTTCTGAGGCTTCAATAAATGAACTATAGGATCGGACTGGTAGTCCATATTCCAATTCGGTTGTGTCATCAAAAGCAAAATTATCACCAAATAGATCCGTTAAAGTTATGGCTGCAGCTCTTGAGATAACTGAATGCCCACTTGTGTATTCTGGAAAGGGAGGGGTTTGTAAAATAGGCAACCATTCTTCATCATAATACTTATTGATTAGGGTTTCAGGTCTAACAACTAATGTATTCCACTTTTCATCCCAACAGCTTATAAAAGCATCAAAAAGAGCAATGGTTACATTGGCATAAGCATTAATAGTGGATTGAAAATCACCTTTTATTTTTCTTGTTACTACTGATGTAATCCCAATCCAATGCCCTCCTGGTGTAATTTTTTTGGTTGCAAACATTGCATGTCCACGGTGATGAGTTACGTAAGGGTTACAATCCCAAAATTTGGCAATTTCTAATTGTTCATCAGTTAGACTATTACCAATTTGATATACTTCATTCAATTGAGTTTGAAACGGGCTTCCTTTTGTCAAATCAAAAGGAATAGGAGGTTTTGGTGGAAATTGATTGGAAGAATCTAAAGCCATTGTTCGGATCAACTTCCAATGAGGTTCGATTCCATCCATATAATCCGGTGGGGTTGGTTTCCAAAAATGTTCTTCTTCTTTAATGGTGTATTTCGGAAAAGTACGAGTTTGGTTATAATAATCTCCCTTAGCCCAATCTAAAATATGATTTGCAACTTGATCTCCATAGTTCTTAGATGCCCTGAGAACCGATCGCGGTACTCCTTTATCCTTTAAGATTTCATCTAGTTTCTCTTGATATGCAATCATTTTTTCTTGAGAAAAAATCATCGCTTTACCTACCTCATTATAGGCATGTAAAGAGGCAATATTTAAATTTACTTTTTCATTTTGAGGTTCACTCAAAGGTTTTAAACCCTTTATTTGATCACTTAAAGATGCATAAGAATCTTTATTGGCTAATTGCATTGTTTGGTAAGCTGCAATTGAAGGATAAACATACACTCTACTGGCAACAGGTGGTGAAAAAATATCATAGACGATTATATCTGTAAGGTTCTTTACATTTGACTGAACCAATTCTGGATCGTTAATCTTTGTTTTATAAGATCCATCTTCTGAACATGAAATGGCTGTAAAAATCATTAAGATTAAAGATAATATTTGAAATACTTTCATTAATTTTTTTAATGAGAAAATTAAAGGGGTGTCTTTTTGGAGCATCTGGATTTATTAAATTTGAAATCTTGGGTGAAGTTAAAACTTTTATTAGACACCAAATTAATATTATCAATCATAATTTGGACACAATCTTTTTATTTGACAAAAAAGTTCTATTTTTAGAATAAATCAGTTTTAATTTATTTATGTTCTTTCTAGAAAGTTTAGATTAAATTTGTTTTAATATTGTTAATGTTAAGATAAATATGATGAATTCATGAAAAATCTAACCTTAAAGGACATTGCGGCTGCACTAAACATATCGGTTACTACTGTTTCTAAAGCGCTTAAAAACTACCCAGATGTAAGTTTTAAAACTAAAGAGCGTGTAAAAGCATATGCCGAGAAAGTTAATTTTACACCAAATTCTTTTGCTGCATATTTGAGAACTCATGAGTCCAAAACCATAGGAATCGTAATTCCCCGCCTAAATCACTATTTTTTCAGCAGCATTCTAAGAGGCATTATTTCTGAAGCTGAAAAGCAAGAATACATGACTTTTATCTTATGTTCTGAAGAGTCGTATGAGTTAGAGAAAATACAAATTCAACGTTTACTTAGTAAAAATGTAGATGGAATTTTTCTTTCTATAGCAGACAAAACCCACGATTTAGCACATATTCAAAATATTATACATAATGGGACTAATTTGGTGATTTTCGATAAATACTCTAAACTAACCCAATGTTCAAGTATCGTAATTGATGATCGGAAAGCTGCCTACACAGCTGTAAAACATTTGATCAGCAAAGGCAATAAACGTATTGCTCATTTCAGAGGACCTCTTCTTCCTCAAAACTCCATAGATCGATTTTTGGGATACAAACAAGCTCTTGAAGATCATGGAATCAAATATGATAAAAATTTAGTGTTTATTTGCGATGAAATTAGTGACTCAGAAGGTTATGATCATACCCAAGAGATCTTAAACAAAAAAATGGATGTGGATGCTATTTTTGCAGTAGCTGATCTTCCTGCAATCGGAGCAATAAAATGTTTAATAGAAAATAATATAAAAATTCCAGATCAAATCGCTGTAATGGGATTTAGTAATTGGATGATTTCATCTCTTATCACCCCCTCGTTGAGCACCATCAATCAACCTGGAGAATTGATGGGAAGAAAAGCTTTTAGAGTTTTCCTTGAGGAACGAGAAACTAAAAAAAGAAATGAGATTGTTGAGTTCAAGAAATATGAAATAGAAACTACTTTAATTGAAAGAAAGTCTACTTAATAACTTTTAAAAAATGAATATTTCTGGTTAAACCCTCAAACTTTATTCTCTTAACTGCACTATCTTTAAATACTTGTTTGAACGTTTCATCAGTTAATTCTTTCCAATCTTGAGATGACATTGTAAGAAGGTCAGGGTGTGGATTAAACAATGGTTCTTGGTGTGGCTTTGAAAACTTGTTCCAAGGACATACGTCTTGACACACATCACATCCAAACATCCAATTATCCATTTTCTCTTTAAATTCTGAGGGTAAAGAGTCTTTAAGCTCAATGGTAAAATACGAAATACACTTGCTCCCATCTACTTGATAAGGTTCACTAATAGCCTCTGTTGGGCATGCATCGATACATGCTGTACAGCTCCCGCAATGGTCTGTAACGGGTTGGTCGGGCTCTAACTCAAGATCTAAAATTAATTCTGCAATAAAGAAAAAAGAACCAACTTGCTTTGAGATAAGATTACTGTTTTTACCAATCCAACCCAAACCTGCTTTTGCTGCCCATGCTTTATCCATCACTGGAGCAGAATCTACAAATACACGTCCTTCAACCACCCCTATATTTTTTTGAATCTGACTTAAAAGTTGTTTGAGCTTATCTTTTATTACAAAATGATAGTCTTTCCCGTAGGCATATTGAGAAATTTTTGGAGCATCAGAATCTGTTTGTTTTTTTGGATTATAATAATTCAAGGTAAGAGAAACCACACTTTTGGCTCCGGGAACTAATAAAGTTGGGTCTAGGCGTTTATCAAAATGGTTTTCCATATAGCTCATCTCACCATGTTGCTTGGTTTTCAACCAATGTTCTAGTCTCGGAGCTTCTTGTTCTAAAAATTCTGCTTTAGAAATTCCACATGAAAGAAAACCAATTTTCAACGCTTGGTCTTTAATCCATTGTGCATGCTTTTTTGGAGCTTGATTCATTGATTAAAATAAACCTTCTTGATTGTCTTTAATCCGACCCAGATGTTTGTAAGCTAGTGCTGTAACTTCTCTTCCTCTAGGAGTTCTCATGATAAATCCCTGTTGTATCAAAAAGGGTTCATAAACCTCTTCAATGGTTTCTCCATTTTCAGATACAGCTGTAGCTAAAGTGGTAATTCCGACGGGCCCACCCTTAAATTTGTCAATTAGGGTCGTTAGTATTTTATTATCCATTTCGTCCAAACCATTTGCGTCAACTTGGAGTGCTTTAAGGGCATATTGGGTTATTTCGAAATCAACTGTTCCATTGCCTTTTATTTGGGCAAAATCTCGTACTCTTCGCAACAAGCCATTTGCTATACGAGGAGTTCCTCTGCTTCTTCCTGCAATTTCTATTGATGCATCTTCTTTGGTAGGAACTTTGAGGATTTCTGCTGAACGTTGTATGATGGTTGAAAGTATTTCGGTACTGTAATATTGTAAACGACTGCTAATACCAAATCTTGCGCGCATAGGAGCTGTCAACAAACCTGATCGGGTAGTTGCTCCAACTAAAGTAAAAGGGTTCAAGTTGATTTGAACCGTTCGGGCATTGGGCCCTGTTTCGATCATGATGTCAATTTTAAAATCTTCCATCGCTGAATATAAATACTCCTCTACAATAGGGCTTAATCGATGTATTTCATCAATAAACAATATATCTCTGGGTTCAAGATTTGTAAGCAAACCTGCTAAATCACCAGGTTTGTCTAATACTGGACCTGAAGTCATTTTTATTCCTGCCTCTAATTCATTGGCTAAAATATTAGCTAAAGTTGTTTTTCCAAGTCCAGGAGGTCCATGAAACAAAGTGTGATCCAATGCTTCTTCTCTCTGATTTGCTGCTTCGACAAATATTTTAAGGTTAGCAAGAATGGCCTCTTGACCTGCAAAATCATCAAAACTCAAAGGCCTTAAAGCCTTATCAAAGTCTTTTTCTTCTGGTGTATATTGTTCGTCGCTAGGATCTAAATTTTCATTCATTAAAACAAATATAGTGGAAATCTTATTGTCAAAACTATTTCATTAAAGCATAAAAAAAGAGATGCTTTCGCATCTCTTTTTTTATCCTTTAATGAAATAGAGTTTAATGCTGTAATTCTTCTTCTCCATCTTTGAGAGGAACAATTTGAGAAACCCAATCTTCTTCTTGCCCCGGCTTAGAGTAGTCGTATGCCCAACGGTGAACTTCTGGAATTGCACCCGGCCAGTTTCCATGCATATGTTCTACAGGAGCTGTCCATTCCATTGTGTTAGATTTCCATGGATTCATTTCTGCTTTCTTTCCATAAAAAATACTATGTAAGAAATTATAAAGAAATACCAGCTGAGCCAAACCTGCAATTAATGCAAAGATTGTGATTACAACATTGATGTCCGCAATATCATCAAAATATGGAAATGCTGTATTGGTATAGTATCTTCTGGGCAAACCTGCCATTCCAATGAAGTGCATGGGGAAGAATACCCCATAAGCACAAACTGCTGTTACCCAAAAATGAACGTATCCTAAATTTTTATTCATCATTTTACCAAACATCTTTGGAAACCAATGATACACACCAGCAAAGAGACCATATAAAGCTGATATACCCATTACCAAATGGAAATGTGCTACAACAAAATAGGTGTCATGAACATTAATATCTAAGGTGCTATCTCCTAATATAATACCAGTTAAACCACCTGAAATAAATGTAGATACTAAGCCAATTGAAAAAAGCATAGCAGGATTCAATTGAAGATTACCCTTCCAAAGTGTTGTAATGTAGTTGAATGCTTTTACAGCCGAAGGTATAGCAATCAATAAAGTTGTAAAAGTAAATACTGAACCTAGGAAAGGGTTCATCCCTGAAATAAACATATGGTGCCCCCAAACAATTGTTGACAAAAAAGCAATTGCAATGATCGAAGCGACCATGGCACGATATCCAAAAATTGGTTTACGTGAATTTGTTGCAATAATCTCTGACGTAATCCCCAGTGCAGGGAGTAATACAATGTATACTTCGGGGTGACCTAAAAACCAAAACAAATGTTCATATAAAACGGGTGAACCTCCTTGATAATGTAAAACTTCTCCTTGAATGAAAATATCAGATAAGAAAAAAGAGGTCCCAAAACTACGGTCCATTATCAGAAGAAGAGCAGCAGAAAGTAATACAGGGAAAGAGACCACACCAATTACTGCTGTGATAAAAAATGCCCAAATGGTTAGAGGAAGTCTAGACATTGACATTCCTTTCGTTCTAAGATTAATTACTGTAACAATATAATTCAATGACCCTAGCAAGGATGAAGCAACAAAAATTGCCATAGAAACTAACCATAAAGTCATTCCCATTCCCGACCCGGGTTGAGCTTGTGGAAGTGCGCTTAGTGGGGGATAAATTGTCCATCCAGCTGCTGCAGGCCCTGCTTCTACAAAAAGAGAGATAATCATTATTATACTAGAAAGAGCAAATAACCAAAAAGAAATCATATTCAATAAACCTGAAGCCATATCACGAGCTCCAATTTGTAATGGAATCAAGAGATTACTAAAGGTTCCACTCAAACCTGCCGTCAAAACAAAAAATACCATAATGGTACCGTGAATAGTAACCAATGCTAAATAGACATTGGGGTCCATTACTCCATCGGGAGCCCATTTCCCTAACAACACCTCAAAAATTCCAAAAGATTTTTCAGGCCATGCTAATTGCAAACGAAACATAAGAGACATTGCTATCCCAATGATTCCCATGAAAAGTCCGGTAATTAAATATTGTTTGGAAATCATTTTATGGTCTTGACTAAAAATGTATTTAGTCATAAAAGTCTCCTTATGATGATGCCCGTGATCCTCTTCGTGACTGTGCTGTACTGCTGACATATCTTTATTATTTTATTAATTTATTGTATTAATTGGGCAAAAGTTTGTTGCTCATTCATCCACTGTTGATACTCTTCTGGAGTCTCAACGATAATCTTCATTTGCATGTTGTAATGCGATGCTCCACAAATTTTATTACATAGTAAAATATAATCGAAAACATAAGGCTCTAGGGCTTCCTCACCGTTTGCTATCAATTCTTTACTTTTTTCTACCCTGATTTTATTTATCTTTTTGACTTTTGCAATTACTTCTGGATCACGACGCATATCCTCAGTAGTTGTGATGGGTGTAAACGCAAACTCGGTAATCATTCCTGGAACACAATTCATTTGAGCTCTAAAGTGAGGCATATATGCAGAGTGCAACACATCTTGCGAACGCATTTTAAAGATAATTTCTCTACCCACCGGTAAATGTAGCTCTTGAACAACAACATCATCTAATCCGTTAGGGTCAGTTGCATCAATACCCACTAAGTTTTTCCCTTCAAAATCTTGTAAAAAACGAACGTTTGCATCTCCTAAAACACCATCTTCACCAGAATACCTGGCTTTCCAGTTAAATTGCTGTGCATAGAGTTCAATTACCAAAGCTTCATCATTCTCTTCTACGGTCATGATGTTGGTCCATGTATAAAGGCCAAATAATATTAATCCTGCTAAAGTTATCACCGGAATAATAGTCCAAATAGCCTCTAGACGATTATTATCTGCATAAAACAATGCTTTCTTTCCTGGCTCACCTCTGTACTTGAAGGAAAAATAATGAAGCAAAGCTTGAGTTATAGTTTGAACGAAAAAAATCAATGAAAATGAAATCCACATTAAACTGTCGTAATCGCTTCCATGTTCAGATGCAGCTTTTGGTAATAATACATCTCCCCATTCCCAAAAAGAATATAGGGTAAGAATGTAAAGGAACGCTAAAAAAGCAAACATCAATTTTCCTTGTATGTCGTTATCGTGGTCGTTCGCTACTTGTGAATTGTCTTTTGTTGTTTGAGACATCTCAAAAATTTTAGCTACTTGCCACAGGGATATAGCAATTAAAATAAGTACCGTAAGGGTTAATATTGCCGTCATTTATCTCTTTCTATTTAATTTTATTAATAATGAAAACGTTCACTCTCTCCAACATAGGGATCACCTTTTGCAAGAAGTGGTGCTTTCGTTAATTCTGTAAATACTACATATAGGAATAGGCCTAAGAAAAATAAAAATCCTCCTACTTCAGCAATTCCAATGAACCATTGGTCCCCAACAGCTGAGGGCATTATCATATTGAAAATATCCAAATAGTGTCCTAAAAGAATAACTATCCCAGCCATAATGATAAAATAGTTTGTCCGTTTATAATCACTGTTCATCAAGACAAGTAATGGGAATAGGAAGTTCATTACAATCATTCCAAAGAATGTAATGTTATAATCTTCAATTCGGGTAATAAAATAGGTGACTTCTTCTGGAATGTTTGAATACCAAATCAACATAAATTGAGAAAACCACAGGTATGTCCAAAATACACTGAAACCAAACATGAATTTTCCGAGATCATGAATATGACTGTCATTCACAAACTCCAAGTATCCTTGTGATTTCAGATAAATTGTCACCAAAGCAATCACAGTTACTGCAGATACAATCATACTTGCAAAGACATACCAACCAAATAAGGTGCTGAACCAGTGTGGGTCGATTGACATGATCCAATCCCAAGACATTATAGATTCTGTTACTATATAAAACACAAGAAATCCAGCAGAAATTCTGAAGTTCTTTTTGTGGTTCGAAATATCCTTAGCCTCGTCTTGAGCCAATGAAAATTTTCTTGAAAAATAACGATATATGCTCCATCCTGCTAAAAAGAAAACGGCTCTACCTAAGAAAAAAGGGACATTGAGAAATCCAACTTTTCCAGCTATTAATTTATCATGTGCTACCACTTCTGGATCCATCCAAATAAATAGATGGTTGAAATGCATTCCCGATAAAGCAAGAATAACAATAACGATAATTCCCCCAGGTAATAAATAAGCCGTTATTCCTTCCATAACTCTGTATAGGACTGGAGACCAACCTGCCTGGGCTGCTCGCTGAATTGCATAAAAGGCAAGTGTTCCTAAAGAAATCATAAAAAAGAAGAAGGCCGAAACATAGAGTGCTGCCCAAGGTTTGTTTTGTAATTGATGAAGTAGGTGTTCGTCATGAGAACTATCGTGTGATTCTTCCCCGTGAGTTTCCTCAGCATGGTGTTTTTTTTCTACATGAAATTCATCAGCATAGGGTTGTTCATGATGCTCGATAGCTGCACCGTGGCCTTCACCATGATGCTCAGTAGCGGTCATAGCTTTTGCTTCGGCTACATTTTTTGGTGCTACTAAGAAACCTAGCACTAATCCGATGAATCCAATTGTCATAAGGACTCTGGCTATATTTTTGAGTTTATTTGGAAAAGTATACATATATTTTATCCTCTAAATTTATTTAAGAAGTTTTCCTCTTAGTTCCATAACATGCTGTGCAATTTGCCAGCGTTCTGTATCATTTACTTGACCTGCATGAGATCCCATTGCATTTTTTCCATACATCAATACGTGATAAATAGAACCTTGGTTGATTTCACGATCGGCATAACTCGGAATTCCAAGAAATTTTTCACGTGTCATTAAAATACCTTGTCCGTCTCCTTTTTTGCCGTGACAAACGGCGCAATAAATTCCATATAATTTTTTTCCAGCTACTAAGTGAGCTGAACTATTTTCTAGGGGTGAATTGAGGTTTGCTTTTGCTGCTTCATATCCTTCATTATTATCAGGATATTCGTAGGGTTGCCATCCTCTAGCGATTGATCCTTCTACGGGAAGTTGCGCCACTATTCCATTGGAAAATGCCTCCGAATCACCGTAAGTCTCATATCCAACTGGAGTGTACATATTTGGGAAGTATTGGTAATTCGGTTTGCTGTTATCCTGACAAGAACCTAAACCAAGTAAAAGGACACTACTGAGTGTTATGTAAAGTATCTTTCTCATTATTCTTCGTGGTTTTGAGGAATGTTTATTTCGATTGCGCCTGTCTTTTTCAACAATGCTTTCAACTCTTTTTCATTTCCGTTGATTTCAACCTCCATTAAAAATTTATCATCGGTGGTCAGTGGATTTGGATTTTCGGCTTCCTTGAAAGGCCAAAGTCTACTTCTCATGTAAAAGGTTATTACCATTAAGTGAGCAGCAAAGAAAACTGTCATTTCAAAAATTACTGGAACAAATGCAGGAAGATTTGATAAAAAACTGAAACTCGGTTTACCACCAATATTTTGTGGCCAATCTTCGATCATTATGTAGTTGATCATTGTTATGGCAACGCCAAAACCGATACAACCGTAAATGAATGCCATGATGGCAATTCGTGTCCCTTCTAATCCCATTGCTTTATCCAGCCCGTGAACAGGGAAGGGTGTGTAAATTTCTTCAATGTGATGTTTTTGCTCACGAACTTCTTTAACGGCTTTTAATAGCACGTCGTCATCGTCGTAAAGCGCATGTAAAACTTGATTACTCATTTCCGTCTCTTAATTTTTTATAATTCTCGCCCGAAGACTTCAAAATTGTTTTTACTTCTGCCTGTGCTATTACCGGGAATGTTCTTGCATATAATAGAAACAACACAAAGAAGAATCCAATAGTACCAATAAAAATTCCAATATCAACAAAGGTTGGTGAAAACATGGTCCATGATGATGGCAGGTAATCACGATGTAATGAAGTTACGATGATTACAAAACGCTCAAACCACATTCCGATATTTACAACAATCGATATTACAAAAGAAAACATGATGCTTGTTCGTAATTTTTTGAACCACATGAACTGGGGTGAGAATACATTACAACTCATCATTGCCCAATAAGCCCACCAGTATGGACCAGTAGCTCTATTGAGAAATGCATATTGTTCATATTCAACCCCAGAATACCAAGCGATAAAGAGCTCGGTAATGTATGCTACTCCTACAATTGAACCTGTGATCATGATAACAATGTTCATCAATTCGATATGTTGAATAGTAATATAATCCTCTAAGTGGGATACTTTTCGCATGATAATTAATAATGTATTTACCATTGCAAAACCAGAGAAAATAGCCCCGGCCACAAAATAAGGTGGAAAAATTGTAGTGTGCCAACCTGGAATAACAGATGTAGCAAAGTCAAAAGATACAATGGTGTGAACCGAAAGTACTAGTGGTGTTGCCAGACCTGCTAATACTAGTGAAACCTCTTCAAAACGTTGCCAATCTTTTGCTCTACCAGACCAACCAAAACTCAACAAAGAATAAATTTTCTTTTGAAAAGGTCGAACTGCACGATCACGAATCATAGCAAAATCTGGAAGTAGACCAGTCCACCAGAAAACAAGTGAAACCGAAAGGTATGTTGAAATTGCAAATACATCCCAAAGTAAAGGTGAATTAAAGTTTACCCAAAGTGATCCAAATGAGTTTGGAATAGGTAATACCCAATAGGCTAACCACGGACGCCCCATGTGGATGATTGGAAATAAACCTGCTTGAATCACCGAGAATATCGTCATTGCTTCAGCAGAACGGTTAATTGCCATTCTCCATTTTTGACGGAAAAGTAATAGTACTGCAGAAATCAAAGTTCCTGCGTGTCCAATCCCTACCCACCAAACAAAATTGGTAATGTCCCAAGCCCAACCTACTGTCTTGTTAAGACCCCAGGTTCCAATTCCTGTTGATATGGTGTAAATTATACATCCTACTCCCCATAAAAATGCAGAAAGTGCAATACCAAAAACAATCCACCATTGGTTGTTTGCTTTGCCTTCAACTGGAGCTGCAACATCTATCGTTACATCATGATACGACTTGTTTCCAGTTACTAAGGGTTTTCTAATAGGTGCTTCGTAATGCGAGGCCATACGCTATTGATTTATAATTTTTATATTAAGTATTTCTTACTTTAGTTTGGTACATCACGTTGGGTTTTGTTCCAACACTTTCCAAAAGGTGATACATACGATCATTTTCTTTGAGGTGAGCTATCTCACTATCTTTATCATTGATATCTCCAAAAGTCATTGCCCCATTACTACACGCACTTGAACAAGCTGTTTGGAATTCACCGTCTTTGATTTGACGTCCTTCTAATTTTGCATCAAGAATAGTTTTCTGTGTTTTTTGAATACACATCGAACATTTTTCCATTACCCCACGTGAACGAACTACTACGTCTGGATTCAATACCATTCTTCCTAAATCATTATTCATATGGTAGTCAAATTCATCGTTTTGGTTGTACAAGAACCAGTTGAAACGACGAACTTTATATGGACAATTATTTGCGCAATATCTTGTTCCTACACAACGGTTGTATGCCATATGATTTTGACCTTGGCGACCGTGTGATGATGCAGCAACAGGACAAACAGTTTCACATGGTGCATGATTACAATGTTGACACATTACAGGTTGAAAAGTTACTTGTGGATTTTCTGAAGCTTGCTCCATTTCTCCGAAAGTTGATAAGGAGTCGCCTAGTCCATCAATATTGTCTTTTGTTTGATTATCCCCATCAAAAGTTGTTTCAGATGAGTAGTATCGGTCGATACGCAACCAGTGCATATCTCGTGATCTTCTTACTTCTGTTTTACCTACTACAGGTACGTTATTTTCAGAATGACATGCTATTACACATGCACCACAGCCTGTGCATGCATTTAAGTCAATAGAAAGATTAAAGTGATGACCAATTGAGCGGTCAAAATTTTGCCACATATCAACTCCTTTAGAAGTAACTTCCTCTTCCATATGATTTTTGGAAACCATCGGAATTGCATTCCAATATTCTTTATTTTTTGTATTAAAAACCTCCAAAGTAGTTTCTTTGACGATGTCTCCTCTTCCCATTAAGGTGTTGTGCAATTGAACACAAGCAAATTCATGATATCCATCGGCAAGACTTATGCTAACATTCTGTACATCATTAAATTCATTGTAGAATTGAAATGCATTTAATCCGACTTGCATTTCTTCTTGTAAACCTTCTTTTTTACCATATCCTAAAGCGATACCAACAGATCCTTTCGCTTGACCTGGTTGAATTAATACCGGCAGTGTTAAAGTTGTTTTTCCAACGGTTACTTTGGCATAACTTCCGTTCAAAGCTCCATTAGCAACATTAACATTTTTTAAACCAACAGTAGAAGCATCTGAAGCTGAAATGGTTATATAGTTGTCCCAAGATACTCGAGTTATTGGATCAGGAAATTCTTGTAACCAAGGGTTGTTGGATTGTTGACCATCACCCATTCCGGTTTTTATATATAAAACCAGTTCGAGTCCAGTTGATTTTGCGGCAGCTAAAACCGAAGCTTCAACAGCTAAATCAGCTCTTTGATAATTGTCTTGGATTGATTTTTCACCAATCAAGAAGCCGTCGTGTAAGACTTTGTTCCACTTAGAACTACCCAAAATGGATTCAGACCAATTTTCTTGAATTGCATCGTAATAAGTTTGATTATTCCCTGTCCAATAAAGTAAAACGTCTTGAAATTGTTTGGTATCAAACAAGGGTTGAATTGTTGGTTGAGCCAAAGCGTAGTTACCTGCTTTAAATTCATAATCACCCCATGCTTCTAGGTAATGAGGTACAGCTGCTGTATATTGAGAAGCAAGTGCTGTTTCATCTTCTTTTAAAGAAAATGCAACCGAAAGATCTAATTTTTTCAACCCTTCCGCAAAAGCTGCTCCATCCGCTAAAGTAAATACAGGATTAACACCCACGGTAATTAGACCGCCTATTGAAGCTTTTTTTACTGCTTCGATAACTGAAGCTACTTCTTGCGCATTCCCTTGTCTAATTAACCTTGGAGTATTAACGTTAATGACTTCACTTTGAAGATAATTATTTATTGCTAAAACTATTTTTTGAGCTCCTACTTCTTGGATACCAGAAACGACAACAGCTTTTGAACCAGCTGCTTTTAAAGCTTGGATTGCTTTGTCAAGTTTTGATTGAAGATCTGCTTCCAATGAGCCAGAGATTTTTGTCCCTGTAAGGTTGGCATATAAATGAGCCAATATGCTTTTTTGTTGACTAGGGGTTGCAGGCACTCTAATATCTGCTGATGCACCACTGAGGGTCATATTAGCTTCGAACTGAAAATGTTTAGACATTTTAGCTTTTCCTTGATTTTTGTGAGGTATTCTACTTTTAGAATAATCACTGTCATATCCGCCACCCTGCCAATCTCCTAGAATATCTGCTCCTATAGAAACAATTGCATCGGCTTTGCTAAAATTGTAATCCGCCAAAGCACGGATTCCATATGCAGATTCAAAAGCATCTAAAGCTGCAGATTCTGAAACTGTATCATATACTGTATGTTTAACATTGGGATATGCTTTGATAAAATTATCAATGATTTTTGAAGTGGTTGGACTCGCAAAAGTTTGAGTTAATAATACCACTTCTTTTCCTGTTACAGCAAGTGCCTTTAATTTAGCTATAACTTGAAGGTTTAAATCTTCCCAGGTTATATCAGAACCATTTGATTTTGGACCTTGTAAACGCTGAACATCATACAAAGATAAAACAGATGCATGAACTCTGGCATTAGCTCCGCCAAATACAGGAACATCACTGTTGTTTTCTACTTTAATTGGGCGACCTTCTCTTGTTTTGATAAGTATAGAAGCAAAATCAAATCCGTTTGCGATAGCAGTTGCATAATAGTTTGCTACTCCTGGTTGTATTTGTTCGGGTTGTACAACATAAGGAACTGATTTTATTACTGGACCCTCACAAGCAGCAAGAGTTGCTGCTGCGGTGCTAAATCCTACATATTTCAAGAAATCTCTTCGCGAGGTATTACTTTCCTCTAGGGTCTCTGAGTCTCCTAAAAATTCATTTACTGGAATATGTTCAGCAAATTCATTTTGCTCAAGCTGCTCAATCATAGGGTTTTCACCTTTTAATTGTTCAGCACTTTTCCAATAGGTTTTATTTTCTGCCATAAGACAATCTTAGATTATTCTTTTTTTAATAGTGACATTTTCCACACTCTAATCCACCCATTTGAGCAGCAGTGAGTTGTTCAACACCATATTTTTTTGATAATTGTTCGTGTATCTTGGTATAATATTCATTGCCTTCTACTTTAACATTAGTTTCTCGATGACAATTGATACACCAACCCATTGTTAAAGGAGAGTATTGATACATTATTTCCATCTCTTCAACAGGACCGTGACATTTCTGACAAGCAATTTGACCTACTTGAACGTGTTGAGCATGATTGAAATAAGCAAAGTCAGGTAAATTATGAATTCGAACCCATTTCACTGGTTCTGTAACTCCTGTATATTCTTGATTTTCTTCATCCCAACCTACAGCAGCATACAACTTTTTGATTTCTTTTGTGTAGAAATCTTTGGTGTATCCATTTTCTGGATCTTCTTCCCCATTATATTCTGCTATGTTCTGGTGGCAGTTCATACAAACATTTAAAGATGGGATCCCAGAATGCTTGGATACTCGAGCAGATGAGTGACAATACTTACACTCTATTTCGTTGGCTCCCGCATGAATTTTATGAGAATAATGAATTGGTTGAACGGGCATATATCCTTGGTCAACTCCTACTTGCATTAGATATCCATATGCAAAATAAGCACTCGACAGAAGTAAAAATATTACGGAAATCAATACCAAGAAGTGATTTTTTGCGAAGGCATCCCAAAGAGGTCTTCTTGGCTCTTTAGCTTCTTTGATCACTAATTCTACTCCGCTAGCTAAGGCAATTCTTTTTAAGGTTTTGTTTACAAGAATTAACATAACCAATAGGATTGCAAAAACCAATACAAGAGCAGTAAGTATTAGGTCGTTCGAAACTCCACTTGATGCAACTGCATTTGTGCTTGCTTGAACTTCTCCTGGTGGAGGTGGCGGAGGAGTATAGTCTGTATAGGCAATGATATTATCAATGTCTGCATTAGAAAGTTGAGGAAATGCAGTCATTACAGATTTGTTATATTCTTCCCATATGGCTATGGCTTGAGCATCTCCAGATTTTATCATTGCAGAGCTATTTTTAATCCAAGTATATAGCCATTCTCTATCATACTTGGAGGAAACTCCTTTTAACGCAGGACCTACAGCTTTTTTCTTGAGTTTGTGACATGCTGCACAATTTGCATTGAATAATTTTTTCCCTGCAGCGGGGTCACTCTCTTGTGCAAATAATTGCGGCATAGTGAACATTGCAACTACTGTTAACGCGATGAATTTACCGGTGAAAAGAGCGTAAAGGTTTGACTTCCTCATGCTTATGTGTAAAATTTGATGATGATCAACTTATTTCTATACTTTATTTAGTGCAAAAATAAGACATAGACTTCGTTTGTTAAAAGGTTATTACTTGCACTTCTCTAATTTATACTCAATCTAAATAGTTTGTTAATTTCACTTAACTTTTCCGAACAAATGATAGATTTTTATTTCTTTGTGTTATGAGAAAAAATAAATACGCAGCTTTATTGTCATTAATGCTTATTGGAGGGTTTACCTCAAAAGTTTCTGGGCAAAGCAAACCGGTTGTTATTAATCAGGATACAAAAATAGAACGTATGGTTGAAATCAAGAAAAAAATTGATTCTGAACGTTATAATGCACAATATTATGCCATACAATTATATTATGGGAATCATACTGCAGCCAAAAATATTGTTAAAGATTTTGAGTTAAATTTCCCTGACACTGAAACCTCTTTGATTTTCGAAACTCCAAATTATAAAGTACGTGTTGGAAGATTTAAAGATATTATTAAAGCAAACATCATGCTCGAGGAGATTAAAAAGACTTATCCAGGTGCATTTTTACTTGAGCCTAATAATTTATAGAGTTTTCTTTACGGCCACTTCCTGGTAGAACTCAATCATATCTTCAACTTGAATGTCATTGTAATTCTTAATTTGTAGTCCACAATCATATCCTTTAGCTACTTCCTTAACATCATCCTTGAAGCGTTTTAGGGAACTCAAAACTCCTGAGTACTGAACTACCCCTTCTCGAATAACTCGAATATTTGAATTGCGGTAAATTTTACCTGTTGTAACCATACAACCAGCAATGGTACCTACCTTGGATATTTTGAAGGTTTCTCGAATTTCTGCATTCCCTGTAACTTCTTCTTTCATTTCGGGAGAAAGCAAGCCTTCCATTGCATCTTTCACATCGTTAATTGCATCATAAATAATTGAGTAGGAACGAATGTCTATTTCTTCTTTTTCAGCAAGCATTCTAGCATTACCCATAGGACGTACATTAAATCCAATAACAATTGCATCAGAGGCAGATGCTAATAAAACATCGGATTCTGTGATTGCCCCTACACCTTTATGAATAATATTTACCTGAATTTCCTCGGTAGATAATTTTTGAAGAGAATCTGTTAATGCTTCTACAGAACCATCAACATCTCCTTTTAAAATCATATTGAGTTCTTTGAAATCGCCAAGAGCAATTCTTCTACCTATTTCATCTAAGGTAATATGACGTTGAGTACGAACATTTTGTTCTCGTAACAGTTGTGTTCTTTTAGCTGCAATTTGTTTTGCTTCCCTTTCGTCTTCAAGTACATTGAAGTTATCTCCTGCTTGTGGAGCTCCATCTAAACCTAAAATAGATACGGGGGTTGATGGTGGAGCTAATTCAATTGTTTTTCCTCTTTCATCAAACATGGCTTTTACCTTTCCACTGTGCTTTCCTGCCAGAAGATAATCACCAACTTTCAACGTACCTGTTTGGACCAGTATTGTAGAAACGTATCCACGTCCTTTATCTAAATAAGCCTCAACTACTGTTCCTTTGGATTTTCGATTTGGATTTGCTTTCAATTCTAATAACTCGGCTTCCAATAATACTTTTTCTAGCAGTTCTTTTATACCGGTACCCTTAAGGGCAGAGATGTCTTGAGATTGAACTTTACCTCCCCAATCCTCTACCATAAGATTCATTTGAGCAAGTGCTCCTTTAATCTTTTCGGGGTCTGAGGTCTCTTTATCGACTTTGTTTATCGCAAAAATTATTGGAACACCAGCTGCCTGAGCATGACTTATTGCTTCTTTGGTCTGTGGCATAATATCATCATCTGCTGCAATTACAATTATAGCAATGTCGGTTACTTGGGCACCACGAGCACGCATGGCAGTAAATGCTTCGTGACCCGGAGTATCTAAAAATGTTATTTTTTGTTTGTTTTTGAGAACTACAGAATATGCGCCAATGTGTTGTGTTATTCCTCCTGACTCACCAGCAATTACATTTTCACTTCGTATGTAGTCTAGTAAAGATGTTTTACCATGGTCAACATGACCCATTACGGTAACAATTGGTGCACGAGGTTCTAAGTCTGCTGAATCCTCTACTTCTTCTTCCGTAAAACTCTCTTCAAGATCACTCTTGACAAAATCTACTTCAAAACCAAACTCCTCAGCAACAATGCTCAAGGTCTCTGCATCAAGTCGTTGATTCATGGTTACCATGATCCCAAGAGACATACAAGCCGAGATGATTTGGGTCCCACTAACTTCCATTAAAGTAGCAACGTCGCCCACAGTGATGAATTCGGTTACTTTTATGATCTTACTTTCTGCTTCGAGCTGAGCTAATTCTTCTTCTGTCTTTTGACGGTGTTGAACACGCTTATCTCTTCGGTATTTTGCTCCTTTTGATTTATTTGACTTCCCTTGAAGTTTTTCAAGAGTCTCTCTAATCTGCTTTTGCACCTCTTCTTCAGTTGGCTCTACCTTTGGTAAAACTGCTGGGCGATTTGGTCTTTTTTTTTGACCGGTACCTCTTCTATTATTTTGAGATGTTAAAGCTCCAGGCTTAGGACTAGCGGGCTCTTTGCTAATTCTTTTACGTTTTTTCTTGCGAGCATCTTCAACACTTTTTTCTTTCTTATTGAAAGAATCTAGATCAATGACCACTCCTGTTTTCTTTGGCCCTGATAATTTTGCATAGTTAGTTGCTATGGTACTGTCTCCTTCTAGAGGTGTTTCTTCTTCATTAGACCCTGACGAGGAGTCTTCCTTAGAGGGAGTTTCTGTTTTTTCTACAACAGATTTAGAAGATTCTTTTCCAGTTTCCTTAGCTACAATTTCCTTGCCCGAATTATCTCCCTTTTGGGGAGTTGTCTTTTTCAAAGTAGGTTGATTGATTTCCTCTTTTGATTTGGGTGTTTCTTTTTTAGCAACTCTTTCTTGATCATCAGAAGGAAAAGAAACTTTTGGAGCTCCAACTTTTGTTGTGTTTAAATCAATTTTACCAAGAGACTTGGGCCGGTTTAAGTTTGCTGTTGCACGAATGACCTGTTGCTTTTCTAGGCGCTCTTTTTCACGTTGTTGTTTTTCAAGCTCTAATTTTTCTTGTTCTAAACGCTGGGCCTCTTTTTCTTTTCGTTTTTCCTCACTAATTTCGGCAGAAGCATCTTTCTTGGATTTATCATTTGCAAATTCATCCAACAATACCTTATAAACCTCTTGAGATATTTTGGTTGTAGGCCGAGCCTCTACATCATGACCCATCTGAGAAAGATGTTCAACGGCTCTATCCAGAGAAATATTGAATTCTCTCAAGACTTTGTTTAATCGTATTGTCGGTTGATCTGGCATACTTATTTTTTCTTCTATTCAAAAATATGGAATTAAAATGCTTAAAACTAATCTTCGAATTCCTCTTTTAATATTTTAAAAACTTCTAGTATCGTTTCTTCTTCCAAATCAGTGCGTTTTGCTAAATCAGAAACTTCTAATTCTAGAATGCTTTTTGCAGTGTCTAAACCTACTTTCTTGAATTCGTCAATAATCCAAGACTCGATTTCATCCGTAAACTCAGTTAATTCAACATCTTCTTCCGCACCTTCACGGTAAACATCAATTTCAAATCCTGTCAATTGACCTGCAAGACGTATGTTATGACCACCCTTTCCTATTGCTTTGGAAACTTCTTCTGGATTTAAAAAAACCTGAACACGCTTTGTTTCTTCATTAATTTTTAATGAATTAACCTTTGCTGGAGAAAGGGAACGTGTTATGAAAAGTTGAAGGTTATTTGTGAAATTAATTACATCAATATTTTCGTTTCCTAACTCCCGAACAATTCCATGAATACGTGATCCTTTCATTCCAACACATGCTCCTACTGGATCAATCCGATCGTCATAGGAGTCAACAGCAACTTTTGCTTTTTCACCTGGAATTCTTACTGCTTTCTTTATTGTGATTAATCCATCAAAAACTTCAGGAATTTCTTGTTCAAAAAGCTTCTCTAAAAATTTAGGAGATGTTCTTGAAAGAATAATCCTCGGTTTATTTCCTCTTAATTCAACAGATTCAATAATTCCACGAACATTATCACCTTTACGATAAAAATCTGCTGGAATTTGTCGATCCTTTGGAAGGATGAGTTCATTTCCGTCATCATCCAAAAGAATAACCTCTCTACTTCTTATGTGATGAACTTCAGCTGTATATAAATCTCCTTCAAGATCTTTGAATTGTTTGAAAATGTTGTTGCTGTCGTGTTCAAATATCTTAGCAATCAAGTTTTGACGTAAAGATAAAATTGATCTTCGACCCAAATCGATTAGCTTCACTTCTTCGGAAACATCTTCCCCAACTTCAAAATCAGGTTCAATTTTCTGAGCATGTGTTAATTCGATTTCTTGATTTGGATCCTCTACCGCCCCATCAGCCACAACAACACGGTTTCTCCAAATTTCTAAATCTCCTTTATCGGGGTTGATGATGATATCAAAATTATCATCCGAACCAAACTTACGTTTTAGCGTGTTTCTGAAAACTTCTTCCAAAATAACCATGAGGGTTACTCTGTCTATTAATTTTTCATCCTTAAATTCAGAAAAGGAATCAATAAGTGCTAAATTTTCCATTTTGTTATTGCTAAATTATTTAATAATCACTTTCGCTTTTTTAATTGATGCAAATGCCAATTTTTTTGTTTTTGTCACGGTAACCTTGCCTTTTCCTACAGGCTTGGGCTCTCTAGCTTTCCACTCCAAAGTAATACCTTCTTGGTTTGCTTTAGACAAATTTCCTTTAAAAATCTGGTCATCGAGATTGATTACTTCTAAAGTTCTTCCTATGTTTTTGATGTACTGCCTTGGTATTGCTAAAGCAGAACCTACTCCTACCGAACTTACCTCCAAAGAAAAATTGTATTCTTCTCGATCAATATTATGTTCTATTTGTCGACTAACTGCTATGCAGGATTCCAGTGTAACTCCTTCATCACCGTCCAATAAAACAACTATATTGTTGTCAGGACCGATTTTTAAATCTATCAAAAATAAACTTGGATTTCTATCCAAGGCTACTTGTAAAAGTCCTACTACTGTCTTTTTAAAATTCATTATAAAAAAAAGGGGACTTAAAGCCTCCTTAGTTGTATTTACTCAAAAATCCATGCAAATATAATTATTTTATATTAATTAAGTGCCCTTTTATTTGAGAAAAATAATTCAAGATTATCCAAAGGAATTCAAATTAACTTCTTCACTTTGGTGTGACTTCTCTAATAAATTATTAGTTTGATTTGAAAGTAAAAAATTTAATGGATGTTTGTTGTTCATAGGTAATTCTTACTGAAAAAAATCAAAGAGTTTTCTAATTTAAATTTGACCGAGTCTAATTCAACTTTTAATACCTTATAATTTTACAAAAACTTAATAAATTTTTTAAAATAAGTGTTTTAAGAATTTTATTTAAAAAAGTGTACTTTTAGTGAAATCATAATTAATTATCATGAAAAAAATAATTCTACTACTGATTGGAATTCTTCTTTTAATTGTTCTTTTTGAGGTATTTAATAATGATATGCCTGAGTACAACCCTGAACGATCTTATGTTGACTTAGAAGAAGAAATACTAGAAGCATTTATCCTTGCTAAAGACAGTGCTACCATTGAACTTCCAGAAGGACATTTTTTATTTTCTCAAGCATTGAGCATTGACAGAAAAAATCATATTACTATCAAGGGGAAAGGAATAGACAAAACCATACTTTCATTCAAAGGGCAGACAAAAGGAGCTGAAGGGGTTTTGGTTACAAACTGCACTAATTTCACCATTGAAGATCTAACCATCGAAGATGCTGCAGGGGACAATCTGAAAATCAGCGAATCGGATTATGTTACAATTCGCAACATAAGATCTGCGTGGACAGGTAAAGTATCAACCCAAAATGGTGCCTATGGAATTTATCCTGTGTTGACAACTAACCTTTTGATTGAAGGCTGCGAAGCCATCGGAGCTTCGGACGCAGGAATCTATGTCGGCCAATCCAAAAATGCCGTTATTCGAAACAATAAAGCATTTTATAATGTTGCAGGGATTGAAAGTGAAAATAGTACAGAGGTGAAAATTTATAACAACAACATCTATGAAAATACCGGAGGGTTATTGATTTTTAACCTCCCAAAACTTATCGTTTATGGGGGAAAAATACAGGCATACAACAATAGAATTTACAACAATAATCTAAAGAATTTTGGTGTTAAAGGCTCTATTGTTAGTGGAGTACCTAAAGGGACTGGAGCAATTATCATGGCTACACAAGAAGTGAATTTTCACGATAATACAGTCGAAGACCACGCGACTTCGAATCTTTCCATTGTGAGTTATTTAGTATTTGCTGCCACTGAAGATCCTGAAGCAAAAGTTGATTCATCTATTCAAGATCGAGACATTCGAGCTATAGAATCTGATTATGAGTCGGATTCCAAATACAATGCATATCCTGGAAAAGTGTCTATTAGCAACAACACATTTAAGAATAAGTTTTGGTTTCCTACTCTTAGTAATGAATACGGTTGGTTGATGCTATTCAAAAACAAAATGAAAATCCCTGATATTGCTTATGATGGAATTCTTCCGGAGGGAGCAAATCTCCAGGATAGTGAACATAAAATTTGCTTAAGAGATAATGGAGCATTGAATTTTGTTTTTATGGATGCTGCGAATGACTTTGAAAATTTCTCTAACGAAGTTTCGCCTTATTTGTGTATACTCTAATATTTTTCGCAGATGCAATACTATCGCTTAGTACAAATTATTTTAATTTTTTCTGCTTGTCTATCTTGTCAAGATGGAAAAGAAAAAAAAATTCCTCCCAAGGCTAAAAGAATAGCATCTTTTAAATCACTAATTAAGAAAGAAACCCGAGAAAAAGAGCTATTATCGGAATATGGGTTTTTCAAATTCCCTTTAGCAAACTTGAATCCAACCGATAGTGTTATTCTATATGATCTCAACACACCTCTTTTTTCTGATTATGCCTTCAAAAAACGTTTTGTTTATGTGCCTAATTCCACCAATATCGGTTACAAAAACAAAGGAGTTCTAAACTTTAAAAACGGGAGTGTTTTAATCAAAAATTTTTTTTATCCTGAAGATTTCAGAAAACCCAATAAGGAAAAAAGGATTATTGAAACCCGACTTTTAGTCAAAGAAAATGATAGTTGGAAACCGCTCAATTATGTCTGGAACTCAGAACAAACCGATGCCATTCTGAATTATGTTGGGAAAGAAGAACAAGTACATTGGATCGATAATAAGGGTAATAAAAGAACCACTTCCTATACAGTTCCCAATCTAAATCAATGTAAAAATTGTCATGCAAAAGGGAAAAATATAACACCCATTGGACCTACAGCTGCTCAATGGAATAAATCCTATGCACTATCACTTACAAATAAAAATCAATTGGATTACTTTAATGAAATAGGAATGCTCGAAAAAGTTGTTGAACCTTCATTACGCCCAAAAATGCCAGTTTGGAATGATGCTCTACTACCTATCGATCATCGTGCCAAAGCCTATTTAGATGTGAATTGCGCTCATTGTCATAGCCTTGAAGGAAGTGCAAAAAATTCTGGATTATACCTGAGTTACACCCAACAAAACTCTAGAAAACGAGGAGTATTCAAACCCCCTGTTGCTGCAGGAAAAGGTTCTGGGAATTTAATCTATGATATTGTCCCAGGTCATCCCGAAGAATCCATCCTAATTTATCGGATGAAAAGTAATGACCCGTCTATTCGTATGCCTGAAATTGGTCGCTCTACTGTGCACAAAGAAGGTATTGATTTATTGGAAGAGTACATTGTAACACTTGCCAAAAGCAAATAAAATTATTTATTGCTGTGAAGAATGTCTTCATTTTGATTTATCTTTGAGTATTGATCTAAAAAAGTGATTCCCATGTTACCGCTCAGTTTCAAATCAGGTTTTGTGTTCGGAAAACACATAAAAAAAGTTCAGACACCCTTCGAACGTCTATTTGAAATATTCAAAGAACTCATTACTCATACTTCAGGTGATTTTGATGAAGCAATTGATTGGTTGAGAGAATTGGATAAAGAATATAAACTCACAGATGAAGATTACACCATTGATGATTTTGTAGACGATTTACTTAAAAAATCTTTTATTCAATCCAAAACAGGCACTGGGGGTAAAAACGATGGAATGCAACTTACCGCCAAAACAGAAAAATTACTCAGAGAGCATGCCCTAAAACAAATCTTTGGGAAATTAAAACGATCTGGATCAGGAAATCATAAAACGAAAAAATTAGGTCAAGGAGAAGAAACCACAGGTGAATTAAAAGCATATCAATTTGGAGATGGATTGGAAAAAATTGATGTTACAGAGAGCATAAAAAATGCTCAAATAAGGTCAGTTGGGGATGATTTTACTTTACTACACCAAGATTTGGTTGTTGAAGATTCTATGCATAAAACTCAAATGAGTACTGTTCTAATGATTGACATCAGCCACAGCATGATTCTTTATGGTGAGGATCGCATTACCCCGGCCAAAAAAGTTGCAATGGCATTAGCCGAGCTCATTACAACACGATATCCAAAAGACACCCTTGACATATTAGTCTTTGGAAATGATGCTAAACCTATTGAACTCAAAAACATTCCTTACTTAGAAGTAGGTCCATATCATACCAATACAGTAGCTGGTCTTGAATTAGCTATGGACATGCTTCGAAGAAAAAAAAATACCAACAAACAAATTTTCATGATTACAGATGGAAAACCAAGTTGTTTAAAAATGCCCGATGGAACCTACTATAAAAACAGTGTCGGTTTGGACGATGTAATTGTAGAAAAATGCTATAGTATGGCCAGACAGGCAAAAAAAATACACATCCCGATAACAACCTTTATGATAGCACAAGATCAATATCTGCAACATTTTGTTCGAGAATTCACCAAAGCCAACCAAGGGAAAGCATTCTTTACAGGCTTAAAAGGCTTGGGTGAAATGATCTTTGAAGATTATGAAAAAAACAGAAAAAAACGTTTAGGCTAACCTAAAGTTTCAATTATATTATTATGAAAATAGAACAAGTTATAACCCTTGGGGAATTAAAAAAAACAGATTATTCCTCAAGAAAAATTCAACAAGAACTGGCTCAAAATTTAAAAGAACGTTTGCGTTCTGGAAGGAAAACTTTTGAAGGTTTAGTTGGTTATGAAAATACTGTAATTCCTGATGTTGAACGTGCAATACTATCTGGGCACAATATTAATTTACTCGGACTAAGAGGGCAAGCCAAAACTCGATTAGCGCGTCAAATGACTGAATTATTAGACGAATGGATTCCCGTTGTAAAAGGATCTGAAATCAATGATGACCCACTCAATCCAATCAGTCACAAAGCTAAGGAAATCATTTCTGAAAATGGAGATCAAACCGAGATCAACTGGTTACATAGATCAGATCGTTTTTTCGAAAAACTAGCTACTCCAGATGTTACCGTTGCAGATCTTATTGGTGATGTTGATCCCATAAAAGCATCAAACCTAAAACTTTCTTATGCAGACGAGCGTGTGATTCATTTTGGGATGATTCCCAGAGCAAACCGATGTATTTTTGTGCTTAACGAGCTTCCCGATCTGCAAGCGAGAATTCAAGTTGCCTTGTTTTCAATATTACAAGAAAAAGAAATTCAAATTCGCGGATTTAAATTAAGGCTACCCATTGCTGCACAATTAATTTTTACCGCAAACCCTGAAGACTACACCAATAGGGGTAGTATTGTAACCCCACTAAAAGACAGGATCGGCTCACAGATTCTTACGCATTACCCACACAACAGAGATATTGCAAAAACCATAACCAGGCAAGAAGCCATCCTAACAGAAGAACAAGCAGAAAAAATTCATATTCCTGAATTAGCTCGGGATATTCTAGAACAAATTGGTTTTGAAGCTCGAAAAAGTGAATATGTAGATTCAAAAAGTGGAGTAAGTGCTCGAATGAGTATTACTGCATTTGAAAATTTGATCAGTACAGCCGAAAGGCGTTTGCTCATCACAGGAGACTCAAATTCGGCAATAAGGATGTCCGATTTTATGGGAATTATACCTGCCATAAATGGTAAAATTGAATTGGTTTACGAGGGAGAACAAGAAGGTGCAGAACAAATATCGTATCACCTCATTTCAGAATCCATCAAAACATTGTTTACAGATTATTTTCCAAAAATCGAAAAACTACAAAAAGAAGATGAAGTTGGGCCTTACAACAAAATTTTAGAATGGTTTTTTAAGGACAATGAACTTTTTCTTGAAGACACAATATCTAATCGAGAGTATCAAGATTCGTTAACACTTATCCCTGGAATCGATGAAGTTTTAAATTCCAATTTAAAGGATTTGACAAAGGAAGATCGATGCTTTATGATGGAATTTTTACTGTGGGGACTCGAAGCCAATAAAAAATTAAATAAATACAGAACGCTTGAAGGTTTTCAATTTAAAGATTCATTGGGGAGTTACATCAATGGTTTGTGATACAAATTTATTCACGCATACTCTCTAACAGTACTACTGTTTAGAATCTTCAATGTTTGATAATGTACCTGTTCAAAAATTGATTTTATTTTACAGGTCTTTTTATTACACTTATCACAATTTGTGAAATGATTCAAAGAAACACATGAAAGCATATCAATTGGACCACCAATGATAGATGTACAAATAAAAAAATACATGGTTTATGTAAAAAAAAGGAATATTAGTAAATGTAGCAGATACTCCCGACCTTTGTGACTTCTATGTGGGAGCAATTGTGACTAAAGGAAATTTAAAAATTGGAATTTCAACCAATGGAAAATCTCCTACCTTAGCGAAAAGAATTGGACAATTTTTAGAAGAATTATTCCCTGAGAAGGTAAATGATTTACTCTATAATTTACAAAATATAGAAAATCAATTACGGGGGATTTTGAATTTAAAGTACAAGAGATAAATAAAATGACTAAATCAATTTTAGAAAAAAATGATACAAACTGATATAATCATCATAGGAGCAGGTCCAGTTGGTTTATTTACTGTTTTTGAAGCGGGTCTTATGAAGCTAAAGTGCCACCTAATTGATGTTATTCCTCAAGCAGGTGGACAATTAACTGAAATATATCCTAAAAAACCAATCTATGATATTCCTGGCTTTCCCTCAATTTTGGCAGGGCAATTGGTCAACAACCTTTTAAAACAAGTAGAACCCTTTCATCCAGGATTTACTTTAGGTGAGCGTGCCGAAACTATAGAAAAACAAGAAGATGGAAACTTTATTGTAACTACATCTGAAGGCACTGAACACATAGCGCCAACTGTAATAATTGCTGGAGGTTTAGGAAGTTTTGAACCTCGAAAACCCAAAATTGATTCCCTTAGTCATTTTGAAAAAAAGGGAGTTGAATACATGGTGCGAGAACCAAAGAACTTCATCGGTAAAAAATTATTTATATCAGGTGGTGGAGATTCTGCTTTAGATTGGGCTATTTATTTTGCTGAAAATCATAGTATCCCAGTTGGTTTGGTTCATAGAACGGACATGTTTAGAGGTCATAAAGATTCTGTTGAAAAAATATATGATCTCCAAAAAAAGGGGGAAATTGAACTCTTCACTCATGCCGAAGTCATTGATCTAAAAGGCGAGAATCAATTGGAGCATATTGTTGTGAAACAAAAAGATAAAAATGCGATTGAAATTAATGTGGATTACTGGTTTCCATTATTTGGTTTATCTCCAAAATTAGGTCCTATTGCCAATTGGGGATTAGAAATTGAAAAAAATGCCATAAAAGTAGACAACACTTTAGACTATCAAACAAACATTCCAGGTGTTTTTGCAATCGGAGATGTTAACACCTATCCGGGTAAGTTAAAATTAATCTTATGCGGTTTTCATGAAGCAACTTTAGCGGTTCAAACTGCGTACAAGATAATCTATCCAAATAAACGTTTTACATTGAAGTACACGACAGTTCAAGGTATTCAGGGGTTTGAGCCTGATTCCGTAAAAGTGTAAAAGAAAAATAGAATTTTTTTAACAGATTTTTTAGAAAAAATTATCACACCCTTAACAAGACTTTCATTTTATACTAGATACTTTTACTTTATAGTTTTCATGTATTTGTTAAGAATTTTGATTGACAACTCCTCAATACAGCTGATGTTGAGGAGTTTTTCTTTTCATACCTTTGTATTCGATGAAAAAAAACAAGGATAGTGTACTAAGTATTGATCTTCACGGAATTCGGCATAAACAAGCCCTTGAATTGGTTCATAAAACCATAGATGAGTGTTCCAAAAAAGGGAGTTTTTCACTTACTGTTATCACAGGAAATTCAACGGTTCTTCAAGAACGCATATTTTCAGAATGTCTAGAAAATTCCAAGTTTACCTATTTTATTCCTTCTTGGAATATGGGTCAAATCATTGTAGAACATATTGAATTGTAATTTGAACGTTAAGAGTTAATTTAAAATTAATTACATTTCCAACTAATCTAGTTAATATAACTCAACAACATTACAATCAAGGATATACCAAAGTTTATAATCTTTATGGAGGAATTTTTGAGTGGATCAACCATGGAAAGTTTTCAAAAATTCAAATGGATTAACCAACACGATCCATTGCTTAGAGAATAGTTTTACCAAATGGATAAAAATGGAGATATTTTTTATTGATCTCTGAGAAAATCACATTATTTTTTATTAAAATATAAAAACTTTATTGAGCTTTAAAATGAATTAGATGTTAAAAGTTGAATGATTTTGAGATTATTTTGTTAATTTAGGAAATATATCAAATATTATGACTGAGGTTGTTATTGTTGTTATCGCAATTATCGTACTCATCGTTGGTGTCATTATTTACGGAGTTGTCAGTACTACTATGGGTACTGAAGAAGATGTAAATAAAAATTTTATACCCGATCGTTTTGAAAGAATGGCAGGTAAAGATCCAAAAGAAAAAAGTAGTTGAATATAAATTCACTCCTTTTAAGAAGTATGAGAGTAAATTTATTTTGAAATGTTAAAAACTTAAACACTGATAAATAGATTCGGAATTTTATTGGATTTTATTTTTGTAATTATTTTAGAAATAAAAACATAAAACCCCCAGTTTTACTGAGGGTTTTGTTGGTCTACTAGGGCTCGAACCTAGACTCTTCTGGACCAAAACCAGACGTGTTGCCAGTTACACCATAGACCAATAACAGAGGTGCAAATTTAATAGAATTATTTGCTAAGACAAACCATTTCTTAAAAATAATTAATTCTTAAGGAAGATAAAGTTTGCATTCTGTTAAATTCAAGGTTGTTTCTTCAAATATTCTTACATTCGTTTTCATAAAATTGACCTATGAACGAAACACAATTCAAATTTTGGGATCGCATTTTGGGATGGAGTATTTTCGGAATTGCACTTCTAACATTTGGCATCACCGTTGAGCCCACAGCTAGTTTTTGGGATGCAAGCGAATATATTGCGACTTCGGCAAAATTACAAGTAGGTCATCCGCCAGGTGCACCTTTTTATCAGATGATGGGTGCGTTTTTTGCTGTTTTTGCCAATGGGCCAGAGCAAATTGCTCTAATGGTAAATTTAATGTCTGTTTTTTCTAGTGCATTTACCATTCTATTTTTATTCTGGACCCTAACTCTTCTACTTAAAAAAATGCCAGGATTCAATACTCTTGAAACCTCAACTGATGCAATTGGTCTTTTTGGAAGTGCTGCTGTTGGAGCTTTAGCATTCTGCTTTTCAGATAGTTTTTGGTTTAATGCGGTTGAGGCCGAAGTATATGCTATGGCAACATGTATTCTTTCTCTTCTCTTTTGGTTAAGTCTTCGTTGGGAACAAGAAATGAATACTCCAAGGGGGGATCGTTGGCTGTTACTAATCTCCTTTATCATCGGGCTTTCCTTTGGGGTTCACTTCATGGGTCTCTTAACTATTCCAGCTATTGGTATGATTTATTATTTTAAAAACACAAAAACGGTTACATTAAAAGGATTTTTAATTGCAAATATTGTATCCGTTGCTGTTTTACTTTTTATTTTCAAACTCTTACTTCCTCTAACGCTTACCTTATTTGGAAAGATGGAGGTATATTTTGTCAATAATCTTGGCTTTTCATTCAACAGCGGGACTATTTTTACAACACTTTTACTTGTAGGTTTTTTTATATATACACTAAGTTTTACACATAAAAAAAATTATGTCAATCTAAACACTGGAATTCTCTGTATTCTTTTTGTTTTTCTGGGATTTTCCTCTTGGATTATGCTCCCGATACGTGCCAATGCAAATACGGTTATCAATGAAAATTCTCCTTCTGATGCGCGTCAGTTATTAGCATACTACAATCTTGAACAATATCCCGAAACAAAATTATTCTATGGCCCCATGTTTTCTGATATGTATGCAGGACAAGATGAACAAGAACCTTACATCGATGATAAGCCCAAATATGAACGAGATAAAAACACGGGACGCTACATAATTGTTAATAACTGGAAAGGTTCAAGGATTAACGCAAATTCAAAACATAAAGGCTTGCTTCCAAGGTTACACAGTTCTGAACATGCAGCAAATTACATGAACTTTACAGAGCCTCTGGAGTTTACCATAAAACCAGAATACAGAGGAATTAAAGAGTTACAAGGAGAGGTTCAATCTTTTAGGCAAGAGGCAATACAAGGGTCTGTCTCTGGCGAGGATTACCATGAGTTTTTCAAAAAAATGTCTCCTTACATCAACATTGAAAAACCCTCGTTTTTAAGTAATATGAGGTATTTGTTTGAGTACCAAATAGGATATATGTATGTGCGTTATTTTATGTGGAATTTTACTGGAAGGCAAAATGATGTTCAAGGACGTTATGACCTCCTCAATGGGAATTGGATCAGCGGAATCCCTTTCATTGACTCGATTCGTCTAGGTAACCAAAATGAATTGAGCGATGATGCATTAAACAACAAAGCCAGAAACACCTATTTTTTCTTTCCATTAATTCTAGGTTTAATTGGTGTTTTCTTTTTGTTTGGTCAAGATAAAATGAAATTTTGGGTATTGATGTTGTTTTTTCTTTTTACAGGATTAGCGCTTAAGATCTACCTAAACGAGCGGCCTTTTGAACCAAGAGAGCGTGATTATGCTTTAGTAGGCTCGTTCTATGTGTTCGCAATTTGGATTGGAATGGGAGCTTTTGCCATGGCACAAAATCTCAAAAGCAAATGGTCCAGTAAATTTGCCGTACCCATTTCTATATCCTTATGTTTTTTGGCGGTCCCAATCCTTATGGGATTTCAAAACTGGGATGATCATGATCGTTCAGAGCGATTCACCGCTCAATCCATTTCGAAGTCATATTTAACCTCAATACAAGAAGATGTTGGTGCTATTATTTTTACTATTGGAGATAACGACACTTTTGCATTGTGGTATGCTCAAGACATCGAAGAATATCGAAGAGATGTGCGGCCGATCAATACTTCTTTGATTGCTACGGATTGGTATATTGATCAAATGAAACGTAAAACATACAACAGTGAAGCTATTTCGATTCAGCTGGAACACCCTCAATATGCCTATGGAGTTCGAGACTACATAAAACACGAGTCAATTATTGACAGTATTCGTTGGGATATCAAAGATTTTATGAATTGGGTTTCTAGTGATGATCCCAGGAATAAATTCAAAAGAATAATTCAAAAATCTGGTGGTGATCCTGAACTTTATCCTGTTAGTACACAAGAAATGATTTTTTACCCGACCAATAAAATAAGAGTAAATGTCAATGTGGAGAATGCAATAGAAAGCGGATTGGTCAAGGAAAAGGATCGCGATTTAATCGTTCCTTACATTGATATTGATTTACCTCGAAATGGTTTGTATAAAAATCAATTGATTATGCTTGATATTTTGGCAAATAATGATTGGAAGCGGCCAATCTATTTTACAGGTGGAAGCTTTGATGATTCCGAATATTTATGGATGAAAAATTATCTCCAACTCGAAGGATTAGTCTATAAGTTGGTGCCTATCAAGACTCAAAAAAATAAAAACAACCCTTATCTCATGGGAAGAATTGATGCTGACTTGATGTATGAGATTGTTAAAAAATGGGAATGGGGGAATTCTTATAGCCCAGAAATATATCACGATCCAGAAACAAGAAAAAATAGTATCTCCTACAGAGGTAATATGGCACGTTTGGCAGAAGTTCTTATTGACGAAGGAAAACCTGAAAAAGCAAAGGAAATCATTGATCTGAATTTAGAGAAAATGCCTGTTGATTTTTTTGGATACTACAGTCTTTTGACCCCTTTCATTGAAGGGTATTATCGCATTAATGAGCAAGAAGATGCGCGCAAACTTTTTGAAAAAATTGCTAGAAAACACCAAGATGAATTGGACTATTTCAATAGCCTTTCATTAAACCTTCAATATGAACTTGGAGAAGATATATTAACCGAGATTGAACGTTATCGTGCCTTGATTGAGGTTGTTGTGGACAATAAAGATAAAGAGTTTATCAGTTCTAAGATTATAGAATTTCAACGCTATTCAGCTCCTTTTGAATTTCTTTATGGTAGCTATGACTACTTTACAAGCCAAGAAGACTTTGTGGAAGGCCTTTATATAGGTGGTAATCAAGCAGCAGCACGTTTATTGATTGAAAATATTTCTGCGGTTTATGAAAAAAGACTATCAAGTCTGAGTAGTTTTCCAGCTGAAGAGCAAAAGTATTATGAAGAAATCATCATGGATGAAATCAATGGATACAGAAAGTTAATGCTTTTTGTAAGTCTTTATGAAGATGATGTTTATCGAGATAAAATGGAGAAACGTATTTTCAGAGCTATTGAGCCTCTTGAAATTTTTAATCGCTTATTTGATAACGCAACAGAGGAATAGCTAATCAGTTACATAGTCATTCATCAAACTGATTAGAGTGTTTGCATTTTGTTCACCACTCTGTCTCCAAACCATTTCGCCTCCCTTGTAAATCATGAGGGTTGGTATGGCTTTAACTCGAAGTGCTTCTGTTAACTTAGTATTTTTGGTGGTTTCAATTTTAATTACTTTACCTTGATCACCAATCGCAGCAGCAACGTCTCTTAGAGCAGGATGAAATTCATCTGAAGGTTCAGCGTCCTCTTGAAAAAAAACGAGAAGCAGTGGAACTTTGTCTTCAATTAATTCGCCAAATTTAGACACGTCTATTAGTGTTTTAAGTTTGTACAAATTTAAGTTTTTTTTATTAAATCACTTTCTCAGAGCATTTTAAGGTAATAACCGTTATTTCTGGCCAAATCCCAACTCTTCCGGGATAAGCCAAAAAACCAAAGCCACGGTTGACATTGAGGTATTGTTTTGCTTGGTTATATACTCCTGCCCACTGTTTATAGCGCCATTTTACCGGGCTCCACTTAAACCACCCTGGGATTTCTATCCCAAACTGCATGCCGTGTGTATGCCCGCTTAAAGTAAGTTCAAAAGGATAAGGATGATCAATTACCTGAGCTTCCCAATGGGAAGGATCGTGAGTCATCAAAATCTTAAAATCATCAGAATCAACCTCAGAAACCGCTAAATTTAAGTCTCCCGCTTTTTTAAAACCTCCTTTGCCCCAATTTTCAACTCCTATCAACGCAATTCGTTTTCCTTCTTTTTCTATGAATTGAGCTTGATTCAATAAAACTTGAAAACCCATTTTTTGTTGAGCTTCGATTAAATCTGTAAGGTTTTGCTTTTTTGCCTCATCAGACTTCCATTGAACATAGTCTCCATAGTCATGATTCCCCAAAATAGAAAACTTTCCTTGTGGTGCTTCAAGAGAACCTAGTATATCTATCCAAGGGAAAACTTCACTGGCCTTATTATTTACCATATCTCCTGTAAACAGGATAACATCAGATTTTTGTTGATTGATTAGATCAATTCCATAAGACACTTTTTCTATATTATCAAAACTACCGCTATGAATATCCGAAATTTGGGTGAGTGTAAACCCATCAAACTCTTTAGGCAAGTTGTCAAATTTAAGAGTGTAGTTCAAAACTTTATAATTATACTTCCCCTTGTACATTCCATATAATAACGAAACCAAAGGAACTGCTGCAATCCCAAGAGCAAGTTGGGATATAAATTTTCTTCGATCCGAAAAATAAGATGTTACATCACTTTTATTAAAAAAACGGTAAATTGCTTCGAGAATTCTCACAATATCTTCAAAAAGTAAAAAAAAGATCAAAAAGGTTTGAAATACAAAGAGGGACAGAAATAAACCCAATGCTAAGCTGATCTGATGATTGAATCCTTCATCGCGGTTAAATGAAATACTTTGATAAGCAAAATTGGTCATAACCAACACCACAAAAATCCAATATAAAATTAGAAGGCTTTTTTGTTGAGTTAAGGTTTTGATTGCTTGAAAGGCATAAATACCATACAAGGAGAAAAAAATAATAAGGACAATCCAACGTAGCATAAAACAGTAAAATATGAGTTATTTGATTTTTTGTGAAAGTTCCATAGCTCTCCCATCTGAAAGGCTAGCAACGTAACAGGTAGCGTTGAGTAGCGTTTCGTACAAGCTTCTGGAAACAAAGGGGGTCCCTGCGGGGACCAATCGAAGAATAAGCTGGTCATAGGCATTGGCTTTCCCTCTGAATTCGTGAACTGCTGCAGTGGTAAATGCTTCAAGCAGAGTGGTAATTACTTTATAACCTACAATTTCTTTTTGAAGTACCTCTGGAGATTGATATACTTTTTCTACACTCAAAGAAATAATATCATCTATCTGAGCTTCGTGTTTACTTTTATCTAATAAAGCGTGTGGGAAAGTTCCCCTCAAAATAGCTTCTTCATTTTTTATAAAGATGGCTACCGTTTCGTTTATAAGCCTGTTAATCGCCAAAGCTCTGAGATAGCTCATACGCTGGGGTGTATGTTTTAGAGAAGCATAAGTTTTTTTATCAATCGAATCTTTGACCAGATTAATAAGATACTCCAATGCGTAGGATTCTGAAATCCATCCCAAATTAATTCCATCCTCAAAGTCAATTATTGTGTAACAAATATCATCTGCTGCTTCAACTAAATATGCCAAAGGATGTCTATGATAAGTAGAAGCACCTTTTTGTAGCCCCAAATCTTTGGCAAGGATACCAAAATCTGAGTTTTGGGTTTGGAAAAAACCAAACTTTTTATCTGCTACGTGTTTTGTTGGTTTATGAGGCAACGAGGCTTTAGGGTATTTCATGTATGCCCCTAGGGTAGCTGTACTGAGTCGCAAACCTCCTGGGACACCTTCCAAAGATTGGCACAAGATTTTAAAACCATTTGCGTTTCCTTCAAATTTACATAAGTCTTCATATTCTAGCGGACTCAACTCACTTTTATAAGCTGTTCCAAGTCCAGAGGAAAAGAAATGACCGATAGCTTTTTCACCACTATGACCAAAAGGTGGATTTCCAATATCATGTGCCAATGCTGCTGCCGCTACAATTGCTCCAAAATCATTAGATTGATAACCGTGAATTTGATATAAATGGGGGTGTTTCTCTAAAATAGCTTTTCCAGCTAACCTACCGACGCTTCGTGCAACAACAGAAACTTCTAAACTGTGAGTAAGTCGAGTGTGAACAAAATCTGTTTTTGAAAACGGAATTACCTGGGTTTTATCCTGTAAACTCCTAAATGCAGCAGAAAAAACAATTCTATCATAGTCAACCTCAAAACCCAAACGGGTTTCATCTTGTTCATTTCTCAATCTTTTTGTTTTGTCTCCATGGCGCTGTAAGGATAAAAGCTGCTCCCAATTCATACGTTATTTTTAAGTAAAAATAAGAAGTTTTTGAAGAGTAAACTATCAATGTTAAATCATAGTTAAGTAAATTTATTGTTATTTCACATTGGGTTAATATTTAATGAACTTCATTTAACTTTCAAGTAAAACCAAAGTATAGTTGATGACATAAATTTGTTTTATAATTAACAACAAAAAAATGAAGACTAACTACAAAATGCAATTATTAAAAATTTACACAACTGTTGTCATCTCAATATTATTTATTAGCATGATTAATGGACAAGAAGTCAGTGCACCAAAATTTGGGAAAGGGCTTATCAATATTTCAGGAAAAGACAGTACCTTTAGTATGAATTTCAGTGCGCGTATGCAATATTTGACCTCTTCAACTTGGACCGAAACAGACGATTCTTTCGGAAGTCCTGAATCGAATTTTTTGGTTCGACGTTCGCGATTAAAATTCAAAGGATTTGCTTACAATCCAAAACTTACTTACAATATCGAATTGGGGTTATCTAACCGAGATATTTCGGGGGCTTCAGAATTTACGAGTAATGCTCCGCGCTACATTCTTAATGCTTTCATTCGTTGGAATTTTTACAAAAATTTTACGCTTCAAGCAGGTCAAGGTAAATTACCTGGAAATATCGAACGTGTTATTTCTTCTGGTAACTTAGCATTGGTTGATCGTTCTTTGTTGAACAGCAAATTCAATATTGATCGTGATTTAGGAATTCAACTTCGGCATCATTTTACACTTGCTGGGAACTTTATTGTAAAAGAAAGGTTCGCTATCTCACAAGGAGAAGGACGAAACGTTACAAAAGGGAATTTGGGTGGACATCAATACACTTCGCGAGTTGAGTTATTACCTTTTGGGAACTTTACAAAAAAGGGAGATTACAGTGGAGCGGATCTATTGCGAGAACAAACTCCAAAACTCATGGTAGGTATTGTTTATGATCAAAATACTAATGCGGTAAAAACAAGAAGCAATATGGGTAGTTACATAACAACAAATGAGGGTTTTTATCAAACAGATATTAATACCTTATTTATTGATACTCATTTCAAGTATCGTGGTTTTTCAATTATGGGAGAATATGCTGACCGAAAAGCAGATGATCCAATCGCAAAAAATGAAGATGGAACCTTTACAGGAGATGTTATTAATGTAGGAAAAGCTATTAATCTTCAAATGGGATATGTTTTACCTTCAAATATCGCAATTACTGGACGTTATACCAACGTAAAATTCGATGAAATTGTTTCCTCAAAAAATGACATTACCCAATACACCTTTGGGGTATCAAAATACGTAGCAAAACATAAACTGAAAATACAAACCGATGCCACTTATGAAAATACGGTTGCCTCAAACAATAAAATTATTTATCGTTTACAATTCGATATTCACTTCTAAAATTTATAACTATGGATAATATTTATTTGATACTTGTTGCAGTCTTGGCAATCTTAGCCATTGGAGACTTGATTGTTGGAGTAAGTAACGATGCAGTTAATTTTCTGAATTCAGCTGTTGGCTCCAAAGCAATCTCCTTCAAAACAATTATGATTCTTGCCAGTCTCGGAGTAGCCTGTGGTGCTTTATTTTCAAGTGGTCTCATGGAAGTTGCTCGAAAGGGTATTTTCAATCCAGGAGAATTTTACTTTGATGAAATTATTTTGATTTTTACAGCTGTAATGCTTACCGATATTTTACTCCTCGATTTTTTTAATACACTAGGGATGCCTACATCTACAACAGTCTCGATTGTATTTACTTTATTGGGAGCTGCAGTATTTATGTCCATCATAAAGATTAGTCAAGGTTCAGGTGATTTTGGTGATATCGTTAATTACATCAACACCAAAAAAGCAACACAAATCATTTTTGGTATTCTGCTCTCAGTAATAGTTGCCATGACCATAGGAGCGGTAGTTCAGTGGTTTTCAAGGCTGTTTTTGACTTATGAATTTGAAAAGAAAGCCATGTGGGTAAGTGCTCTTTTTGGAGGTATTGCTCTTTCAGCAATTACATATTTCATCTTAATGAAAGGTATTAAAGGAACACCCTATGCAAGTTTGAAATTTGACCTTATTGGTGGAATGAAAATTAAAGATTTTCTAGAAACTGAGGTATTGAAAGTGTCCTTTATAAACTTCTTATTTTGGTTTGGTATTTCCTTTTTGGCTATCAAAGTTTTAAAGGCAAATATTTACAAAATCATCATCGGTACAGGAACATTTGGTTTAGCCCTAGCCTTTGCTGGAAATGACCTTGTGAACTTTATCGGTGTTCCTATTGCAGCATATCAATCCTATGAGGCTTGGGCTGCTTCTGGGGCAGTTGCTTCAGAATTCAGCATGGGAGTTTTATCTTCTAAAGTTCCTACTCCTCCGATATTACTAATCTTATCGGGAGGTATTATGGTAGTTACCCTATGGTTATCTACCAAGGCAAAAAAAGTAATGAAAACGGAGCTAGACCTCTCCGATCAAAACACCATTAAAGAACGTTTCCAACCCAACTTATTATCCAAAGGAATCGTGAAAATATCTCAACTTTTGGGTAACGGTTTCAACAAAATTTTACCCGCAACAGTTGTAAGCTCCATAGATAAACAGTTTTCAAATACCAATATTGCATTAAAAAATCAAAACGATAAAGATGCACCTTCCTTTGACATGTTGAGGGCTTCAATAAATTTAGTCGTTGCTTCCATCTTGATTTCAATAGCAACTTCTTACAAACTTCCCCTATCAACAACCTATGTAACCTTTATGGTAGCAATGGGAACTTCGCTTGCAGATCGAGCTTGGAAAAGAGATAGTGCCGTTTATCGCGTTGCTGGAGTATTAAATGTGATTGGAGGGTGGTTTTTAACTGCAATCACTGCCTTTTTAGTTTCTGGAGTTATCGTTACGCTAATTTACTTGGGTGGTGCTCAGGCAATTGCTATAATTTTATTCATAATTCTGATAATTATTGGGAAAAACTACCTAAAGCACAAAAATGAAAACGCTGACTTAATTGACCTCGATAGTTTAGTAAAATATGAAAGTAAGTCCATCAAAGGGGTTATGGAAGAAAGCACCAAAAATGTAATCAAAGTTTTCAAACGTATTGATAAAATATATACTTCTCTTGCGTCAGGTTTATCAAAACACGACAAATCAGAACTTAAGAAAGCAAAGAAAAACATCAACCGATTGTCAAATGATATCGACAAATTAAGAGAAAACGTTTTTTACTTCATCAAAAACTTAGAAGAATCGAGTTTGTCGGCAAGCAACTTTTATATTGTAATTCTTAGCCTGATAAATGACCTTGCAGATGATCTAGAATATATTGTAAAGAAAAGTTACAAGCATATCAATAATGATCATTCAAAATTGAAATTGAGCCAAGTCCGAGACCTTCAAGAAATTCATGAAATTTCTAAATCAACTTTTCAAAATGCAATGGAGACTTTCCAAAACAATTCCACTGTCGAATTAATATCAATTCTAAATCGAAAAGATGAGGTAATGAATGTTTTGGATCAGAAAATCAATGCTCAAATTGAACGAACTCGTAATGAAGAAACGAGTCCAAAAAACACCGTCCTATATTTTAATATCCTATTAAAAACAAAGGAGTTGTATTCAAACAAATTGAATATTATTAGGTTATTTTTAGATAACACAAGAAAAACAGAATCGTAGTTGTTAGTTAAAAAAAAATTCCTTGTGCATTCACAAGGAATTTTTTTATTCGTGTTGAACGTTCTGATTAACGTTGCTTATCAACTTTAGTTTGTTCTTGCCAAGTAACTTTTTTTAAAAATTTGTTTGATTTGAAATCAACTTGAGTAAGACCGCCTGTTTGATCCCAAAATAGCCATGTCCCATCGCGTTTACCTTTGTTGTAATTTGCTATGGAAATATTTTTTCCTTCAGATGAATAACTAACCCATTTTCCAGGAGGTTTATTATTCTTCAAATATTCTTCTTGAGATATTTCACCATTATTATGATATTCGGTTATCTTCACAACATTACCTTCTTTTAAAAAAAAACTCCATCGTAAAATGGAGTTTAATTAGTTGGTTATTATATTTTTAAGACCCGCACATGAGGCAGTCATCTCCTTCATTTTCTTTGGATTGTTCCAACATTGATTTAAGTTCAGCTTGAGTTAAAGGTTCAACTGGAACAGCTGCCGCAGCGGGTTTACCCTTTGGTTTTGTTGATGCTGCTTTAGAGCTGGCATCAGCACTAATCCCTTCGGCTGCAACCAATGAAAGTTCTTCTTTCTTCTCTTCTCTATCCAATGTAAATTTGATTGCATCTACTGCTGATTTGGTTCTCAGATAGTACATCCCTGTTTTTAATCCTGACTTCCAGGCATAGAAATGCATTGAGGTCAATTTAGCCATCGTTGCTCCTTCCATGAAAAGATTTAAAGATTGTGATTGGTCAATAAAATAACCTCGTTGACGCGACATATCAATAATGTCTTTCATACTCATTTCCCAAACCGTCTTGTACAATTCTTTGATGTCTTCAGGGATCCCTTTGATATTTTGAATGGATCCATTAGCACGCATCAGTTCTTGTTTCATATCCTCAGTCCAAAGACCTAAATCAACAAGATCTTCTAGTAGGTGTTTATTTACAACAATGAATTCTCCTGAGAGCACACGACGAGTGTATATGTTGGAAGTGTATGGCTCAAAACACTCATTATTTCCTAGAATTTGAGAGGTAGATGCTGTTGGCATTGGAGCTACCAACAAAGAGTTACGAACACCGTGCTTTTTCACTTTTTTTCTTAAACTAGCCCAATCCCAACGGCCGCTAAGTTCCTCATCTTTGATTCCCCACATGTTGTGTTGGAATTCTCCCTTAGACATCGGTGAACCTTTATACGATTTGTAAGGACCATCTTTTTCTGCTTCTTCCATTGAAGCAGTCACGGCGGCAAAATAAAGCGTTTCAAAAATTTCTTGATTCAATTGTTTTGCTTTATCGGAGGTAAAAGGTAAACGCAGTTGGATGAAAGCATCTGCAAGACCTTGAACCCCGAGTCCAACAGGACGGTGACGCATATTTGAATTTTCTGCCTCTGGAACTGGGTAATAATTGCGATCTATTACTCTGTTTAGATTTACCGTTACTTGCTTAGTTACCCGAAATAACTCATCGTGGTCAAAAGCCCCATTAGTTACAAACATGGGCAGAGCTATTGATGCTAAATTACAAACGGCAACCTCATCAGGAGCAGTATATTCGATAATTTCGGTACATAAGTTTGAAGATCGAATTGTTCCTAAATTCTTCTGATTCGATTTTCGATTAGCCGCATCTTTGTAAAGCATGTAAGGAGTACCCGTTTCTATTTGAGATTCTAGAATTTTCTCCCATAATTCCCTTGCACGAATTGTTTTTCTTCCTTTCCCTGCTTCTTCGTATTTTAAATAAAGTTCATCAAATTGATCGCTGTGATGATTGAAAAGATCTGGACATTCGTTTGGACACATAAGCGTCCAAGTACTGTCTTGCTCTACGCGCTTCATAAATAAGTCAGGAACCCACATAGCAAAAAACAAGTCTCGTGCACGCATTTCTTCTTTTCCGTGATTTTTCTTTAAATCTAAAAAATCGAAAATATCAGCATGCCATGGTTCAATGTAGATTGCAAATGATCCTTTACGTTTTCCACCCCCTTGATCTACATAACGGGCAGTATCATTGAATACCCTGAGCATCGGTACAATACCATTTGAGGTACCATTTGTTCCAGCAATGTATGATCCTGTAGCTCGAACGTTGTGAATAGATAGACCAATACCCCCTGCAGACTGGGAAATTTTGGCAGTTTGCTTTAGGGTGTCATATATTCCGTCAATACTATCGTCTTTCATGGTTAATAAAAAACAGGAAGACATTTGTGGTTTTGGTGTACCGGAATTAAAAAGCGTTGGAGTTGCATGTGTAAAATAACGCTTAGACATCATTTCATAAGTTTCGATTGCTGCATCCAAATCATCAATGTGAATACCAATGGAAACTCGCATTAACATATGCTGTGGACGTTCGGCAATAACTCCATTTAATTTAAGAAGATAAGAACGCTCTAAAGTTTTAAACCCAAAGAAATCATAACCAAAATCGCGGTTGTATATAATGCTTGAATCGAGTTTTTCAGCGTTATCCTGAATCATCTTGTAAACCTCATCGGACAATAAAGGTGCTTTTTTTTCTGTTCTTGGATTTACATATTCGTATAAGTCTTTCATCGTTTCGGAAAACAATTTTTTGGTATTCTTGTGGAGATTCGATACTGAAATACGTGCTGCAAGTTTTGCATAATCGGGATGCGTTGTAGTCATTGTAGCAGCAATTTCTGAAGCTAAATTGTCCAACTCCGAAGTTGTAACTCCATCATAAAGTCCTTCGATTACTCGCATAGCAACTCGAACTGGATCAACTAAAGGATTCAATTCATAACAAAGTTTTTTTACTCTAGCTGTGATTTTATCGAACATTATGGGCTCTCGATGCCCATCTCTTTTGACTACATACATTGTTTGCTTGCGATTTAAATTTTATATAGAGGGGTCTACAAAGACCCTTAATCAGGTTGTTTGTTTTTGGGGTTGAGGCATAGATATTAAGCAGGGTTAACTGAATTACTAGAAATCAGCATCAAAACTGATCTTAGTTTCTTGATCTTCTTGGTTGAGCACTCCTGCTTTTTGATATTCTGACACTCGTTTTTCAAAGAAATTTGTTTTTCCCTGAAGTGATATCATATCCATAAAATCGAATGGATTGGTTACATTAAATTGCTTATCACAGCCTAACTCTTGTAACAACCGATCGGTTACAAACTCCAGATACTGCGTCATCAATTTCGCATTCATTCCAATCAGACTTACTGGAAGAGATTCAGTAACAAATTCTCTTTCGATGTTGAGTGCATCAATAATAATTTCTTCAATACGCTCTTTGGGAACTTTATTAACCAAATGGTTATTATGCAGATGAACTGCAAAATCACAATGGACTCCTTCATCTCTAGAAATCAACTCATTTGAAAAAGTAAGCCCTGGCATAAGACCTCTCTTCTTCAGCCAATAAATAGAACAAAATGCTCCTGAAAAGAAAATCCCTTCAACAGCGGCAAATGCAATTAAACGTTCAGCAAATGAATCCGACTCAATCCATTTGAGTGCCCATTTTGCTTTCTTCTGAATAGCTGGAAAAACGTCAATCGCTTGAAACAATTGATTTTTCTCTTGCTCATCTTTTACATAAGTATCGATTAGTAAAGAATATGTTTCTGAATGAATATTCTCCATCATGATTTGAAAACCATAGAAAAACTTAGCTTCTGAGTATTGAACTTCATTGACAAAATTTTCAGCTAAATTTTCATTTACAATTCCATCTGAAGCAGCGAAAAAAGCTAAAATATGTTTTATAAAGTACTTTTCATCTTTATTCAACTTGGTTTCCCAGTCGGTTAAATCTTGGTGTAAATCAATTTCTTCTGCAGTCCAAAAACTAGCCTCCATCTTCTTATACCATTCCCAAATATCATGATGTTCAATTGGAAAAATTACAAATCTATTTTTATTTTCTTGAAGGATGGGTTCTACTGCTTTTGTCATATTCGTCATTAATAAATTTATGTTCTTCTATTTTTCTATTACAAAGATTGAAAATTGTTGTGATAAATGAAAGGCATAATTATTCACAATGAAGCTTAGTTTTTAACAAAAAACACAAAAAAGAGTAAAAAAAAGAAAAAATGTGTTTTATTTAAAACATTGATAATCAATTATTTAAAAACTAATAAATGGGTTGAGCCCTTGTAAACATTGAATTATTAAGAAAAGTTTTTTTTTGCAACTTGATCCAATTCATTGTACCAGTCTTCTCCAAATTTTCTGATGAGTGCATCTTTAACAACTTTATATATCGGGATTTTTAGTTGAGCACCTAAAGAACAAGCTGTATCACAAATTTGCCAATGATGGTAATTAACTGCACTAAATTCCTTGTATTTTTGAACTCTTACGGGATACAAATGACAGGATACCGGTTTTTTCCAATCCAACTTTCCATCTTTGTGAGCATTTTCAATACCGCACTGTGCAACTCCTTTGTCTGTAAATACCGTATAGGCACATTCTTTACCATTTACCAGAGGGGTTTCCCATTCTCCATGAAAACCTTCGATGAATTTTCCTTGTTCTTTTATTGCTGCTTTTCCTTCTGAATTTAAATAAGGTGTAATATTGTCATAATTATCTTCAAGAATTTGAAGTTCTTCTTTTTCTAGAGGGGCGCCTGCCTCGCCTTGGACACAACAAGCCCCTTTACATTGAGAAATATTGCATACAAAATCACGATCCAAGAGATCTTCGGAGACTAATGTTTTTCCTATTTGTAGCATATTTCAAAGATACAAAGGTTATTGTCAAAAAAGAAGCTGTTTAAATCTAAAAATAATCAAGAAAAAAAGTAATTTCGCAAAAAAAAAAATGAACATTAACGCTAAAGAAATTTTTGCTGCAGGAATGATTCTTTTTGCAGTAATAGATATTATTGGAAATATACCTGTAATTATTTCTCTTCGAAAAAAAGTAGGGCATATCCAATCCGGTAAGGCCTCGATTGTTTCTTGCTTTATAATGATTGGTTTTCTGTTTTTAGGTGAAGAGATATTGAACCTCATAGGTATCGATATAAATTCCTTTGCAGTTGCTGGTGCATTTATTATATTTTTTTTGGCAATTGAAATGGTTCTCGGGATTAACCTTTATAAAGATGATGCTCCAGAAACAGCTTCAATTGTACCTTTAGCTTTTCCGATGATTGCTGGTGCAGGAACGATGACTTCATTGCTTTCTCTTCGAGCAGAATTTGAGGTGATTAACATCATTATTGCTATTGTTATTAATATCATTATTGTTTATATTATTTTGAAATCTTCAAAAAAAATAGAATCTATTTTAGGGGCTTCTGGAATCAGTGTTATTCGTAAGGTTTTTGGGGTAGTTCTTTTGGCAATTTCAGTAAAACTTTTTACAACCAACATAAGTCAAATCATATAAAACAGTGATTCTCTTTTTCTTTTAGTGTTTAGAATACTAAATTTGTAAGTACGCTAACCTTATTAATACTTTTAATTCAAATTGTATGAAAATTTTTATTCGAATAATGATGGTTCTAGCTCTTGGGATGCTTGTTTTTAATAGCACTAGAATAGATTTTGATGCACCATTAGATGGAGACAGTAGCGTAGCATTGATAGGAGTTATGGCTTCGGCTTGTGCCTTTTTACTATTGTTTATACTTGTGTTATCAAAAAAAATAGCGGCTAAGGTTAACAAAAAATAGCCTCAATCTAAGGATTCTCATTCAATAGTTCTTTTGTCTTATTAATGAACTCATCTTGACTATGAACAATCTGTAAAAAAGCTTCTTGATTGAAAAGCTGTAGAGCCATAAAGGATTTAATTGAGTTCAAAATTAAAACTTCGTTTTCCATATTAATGGACACCCCTTGTTGCTCAAAATAAACCTCAATATTTTCAAGAAGTAGTTCTTTGTTTGCTAGTGGGGTTTGAATAAAATCTTCTTTGGACTTAAAATCATAAAGGGAACGGTTTTTATCCAACTCTAAAAAAACAAAATGACTTACAAGATTGGAACGAATGATATAATTATCCCACTCTTTATCTAGATTTGATGATCCAGGCACATACTCATCGGGAATTATGCCTCCCCCTCCATAAACCACTCTCCCCTTTGGAGTTATGTATTTCAAAGAGTCATTTACCGGAATACTCTCTTTGGTTTGAATTTCTCCAGTTTCATATCGTTTGCCTATTTCGTCATAATAGTCTTCT